>Ga0078972_1005972_pt1 | contig 29883 bp, 28 predicted proteins | sample YelNatPaOPGAMG01_FD_67568 | JGI IMG/M metagenome (GOLD analysis project Ga0078972, IMG submission 67568) | Hot spring thermophilic microbial communities from Obsidian Pool, Yellowstone National Park, USA - OP-RAMG-01 (SPADES assembly) (version 2) | ecosystem: Environmental > Aquatic > Thermal... | reverse complement strand
GTATCAGGGTTCAGGCCTGATGGTATATCTACCGCAACCTTCAGCGCTCTCGAGGAGTTTATGAGCTGTATCGCTGATCTCCAAGGCTCGGCAATTCGCCCCCTAACACCGGTACCGAATATCGCGTCAACAACAACCTCGGATTCCTCGATTACGTGCCTAATTCCCTCCAAGTCGTCCGTGCTCCGGGCAATGAAAAGCTTTATTGACTCCCGCATAGCCTTAACGGCTTCGAAGTTCGTCCTAGCCTCTGGGGTCCTGATTCTATCAGGGTCTCCAACAAGAATTACTGTGACATCTGCTCCAAGGCCTGCGAGATGCCTCGCGGCCGCGAAGCCGTCGCCTCCATTATTACCGGTCCCGCAGACTACCGTGATCCTCGTGCCAGCAACCCCCCCAAGCCACTGATAGACCACCCTCGCAACCCATGCGCCGGCATTCTCCATCAGCAGGATCCTCGGGACTCCAAGCCACTCCGCATTCTCATCAATAGCAGCCATCTCGGAGGATGATATCCCACCCCAGCCGTTCAACACTATCGCACCGAGATTATAGGGCTAGACGCATGATCTAAAGTTTATTGCTGCTGCAGCTGGCTTGATGACTGTGTTGTCGTAGCCTCCTCCGAGATCGTGAAGAACGCTATTATTGAGAATATTGTCGCGAGAAGGCCAACCAGGAGGGCTATGAGCATGGGCCAGAGGATCGTGAAGAGTAGTGATAGGATCGCGCCATAGGAGGGGCCAAAGGGCGTTGATGGAAGCATGCTTGGGCCGGATGAGATTATCATGAATACTGTGAGCGGGATCGCGATAATTATTGCTATTGCTAGGATTATTCTCATCCATCCAGCGATCTTAAACCATCTGTTGTCGAAGATTTTCCCGGCCCTGAAGTGGGCGACTATATCTAGGATAAAGACCGTTATGGCGAGGCCGACCAACACAAGGCCAATTATAATCATACCTATAATCTGGGCGAAGAACCGGCCAAAGACCTCACCCATCTTCCAAGGCGTGGTCATGGCCCCGGGTGCGATCGCCATTGTACCGGCAAATGCTACGGGGAGAAAGCTTAGGATCAGCCAGATGATGAGCGTTATAGCGAGGACATATGTTATAAGCATCAGCACCCCTAAGATCGTAAATATCCTCTCCCTCGTATCCTTGCCCATGAGTATCCAAGCAACCGCGACGAGGATCGAGGAGATGAAGCTGGCGTATGGGATGAAGCTAAGGATATACCCTATCCCACCCAGCCACTTATAGGATCTTACCATGCGCTCACAAACTAATATGTAGCATATATGTTTTCAGCTTCGGGATTTATTCCTCATGCCCGTGAATCTGAGCATGGATCCAAATATTGTCTTTAATGCTGCCCGGAGCCCATTCTTCCTACCATCCTCTATCACCTTCTCCCAGTCCACTCTTAGCAGCAGCACGGTTATAGCCACCATGGCGATTATGGCTATTATCGTTACTAGGGGGCCATTGCCCTCCCCCAAGAAGAGCGTGGCAAGGTCGAAGTAGAATCTCCCGGCATATGCAACAATCCATGAAAGAACTATTTTACCGAGCATATTAGCGATCATGAACTTCGCTATGCTCAGCCCTGTAAGCCCGACGGGGATATAGACTATATCATCCGGAAGTGGTGTAAGCGCGAAAAGGAACACTACCAGTACCTCATATTTCGCGATAGCCCTACCGAGGGCCGCCGTCTTCCTTCTTCTCTCTTCGCTGAGGAGTCTTCTACCAAACCTGCCGAGGATATATGACGTAATCTTTCCCATGGAGCCCCCAACACCTGCAGCGATCCCGAGGAGAAGAGGATCCAAAGTCTTAGCCATTAAGACTATTGGTATCAGGTATGGGACTGGAAGGAATGGGACTAGGCTACCCATGAATGCTATAAGTAGTGCGCCAAGATAACCATGAGCCTGTACTATACGAAGAAGCTCGAAGACTGTTTGAAAAGCGTTCATCCCCGCATCGCCAGCTCCTAGCATGTTGTTCTCACGACGATTTTATCTTTCCTTTTAAGACCGTTTACCCGCAGCTTTTTGGATAGCCTTTATCATCTCATCCGGGATACCATGTTGCTTAATCCCACGGTGCATGGCTGAGAGATATTCCTTGGAGGGTTGGACAAATCCATCTCTTGGATTTGCGGCGACGTGGGTTATCGCTTTGACCTCGCCAACACCCTCAACTTCAATCGAGACCATCCTCCTACTAGCCCTTGATGGAACTCCCTCGAAAGCATCGAGCTTCGCGAGCTGATCATGCGTTATCTTATAGGCGACGCCGATTATCCTGGCATTCTCACTCTCTCTAAGATTCGCGACACCGCCCCTCCAAGCCGGAGAATAAGCATTAAAAACTATTTCGAAGCCCTTCAGAGTGGCACGCCTCGCATCAAGCCAGTCGCCAATACATTTTCTCATGAGAGACTTATCCATCGACCACCCATAAGCGAAGTACCATAGCTCAACCATCCATGAATATGCTGGCGAGGCATGATATATTTCTGCGGCTCCCCAGTGTTCTAGAACCTTATCCTAAGCAGCGCCTTATCCTAGCCGCGTCTATAAGCCTCCTCCTAGCTTCCTCATGCTCCTGCTCGAGCAGGGCGGCTAGGAAATCGTTTACAGCATTTTCATAGCGCCTTTGGGTCAGCGTCCTAGGCCCGGCCTTTAAGCCCAGCTTTTCTTCGACGGCGCTCAAGTCCATGATTATCTCCCCTATGGCGCTGCGCAGTTCTTCCATGTTCATGCCGATTAGCCCAGCCAGCTGATCACACATCTCAGCCAACATGTTGATATTACTCCATGAAAGAAATCCAGCCGCGACAGCTAAGTCATGCTCTAGGTTACGGTAATTCTTCCTCAGGGCGTCCCACTCCTCCTCGCTCAGGTCGAGGAGCGCCTTGAAGCCGATGAACTCTGGGGGTATCCCGAGGGTGTAGAGCGCGGCCGCAAATGGTATAGCCCTTGGAAGGGATACCCTCCCAACGCTGCGGCTATAGCCGAAGAGGCCTATGTGGAGCTTCCTAGCTCTCCTAGGTGGAACATACCTGGCCACATAGTTTATGAGAGGTGCGAGGGACTCGATCGTCCTCTGATATCCCCTAGCAAACTTGGCCAAGATCATCCTTAACAACTCCTCCTCATGGGGTTCAATGAGCTCTGGCTCACCGCATGGAAGCCTTTCATTCAGGATACGAATAGATTCTCTCACGATCTCAATGGGATAATCATATTTCATGGCGGACTGTATCGTGACCGTATAAATGCCCCTATACTCATCTAGGAAATTGTGGATGTTATCCGGGCTCAGATGGCCCCTAAACGGCATGGTCCCGGCGCCGATTATCGGATAGATCTCGACGCCCATATCCTCCTCGATCCTCCTCAGCCTCGATAACGCGAGCTTGCACAGTATCACGGCGCATGCAAGCCCATAATTTAAGGCGGGGTCGGATCGCGCTAGGAATACTCGGAGATACTCCGGCCTGACCATCGAGATATAGGGCTTGATTATGCGATCAATGTTAAGCATGCTCGCCATGTCCTCAATAAGGGGTATAACCTCGATGGATCTTGGCTTGAACTCGCCAACCCAATCCGAAACCCTAGCATCTCCGCATATCCTGATATCCCCGATTCCTGCTATAGCCTTTTCATAGAAGCCCCTAAGCTTCAGCAGATCCTCTGCACATGTCGTCAGCGGTAGGATGACCTCGAAGAATGGCGTCACCTCCCTGCCATAAAAAGTGGAAGCGATATCATATGCAACCGGGATATTCACCAGCGACTCGAATAAAATCTTCCTCTCAACGGATTCTATGCTCGGGTTCGGGACGCGGTATGTTAGGAATACATCCTCGCCTATGACATATTCCTTAAAGAATTCACCATACTTGCTCAGCAGCTTCCTGATGACCCGTGTATCCACATCCTTTCCCTCAGCATCCCACATGACCTCCATGCATCCAAGCTGGCTATATGCGAAGTAGGCTTCATGAACCTCATCTTCGCCTTGGATAACCTCGCCGCTAACCCAGCTTGGCAACGAGACATTATCAGGGTGCTGAGTAGACATCGTTCGAGGAATCTTCCTAGAAACCATTCTTAAGCAGCTGGCTCCGGGAATAATATAAACGTTGAAAAAATGTTTGAGAGAAATCGGATTTGACGCGGTTTAACTGCGCATCAGGATCTCGACACCCGGCATCTTGCCCCCGGATAGGTAGTGTATTAGGGCCCCGCCAGCGAGGCTGACGTATGAAAAGTTCTCCACCTTAAGCCCGACGAGGCTTATCGCCGTCGATGAATCGCCTCCACCGATCAGTGTAAAGGCCTTTGAGCTTGCTAGAGCCCTATATATTTCCGCGGTCCCCTTCCTGAAGTTCTCGTGCTCGTATGCTCCCGCAGGCCCCTTGACTATTATGGCATCATCCTTGCCCGCTGACCTTATTATCTTCGCGTACATGGATGCAGTCTCACTGCCTATATCCATTATCGGGCCTGGGGCTGGCAGTTTCTCAACCCCTATCTCCTCGCGCCTTCCATCGTGTTCATAGGCTACGTCGACGGGCTTCTTCAACCGGTCTCCAAGCCTAGTCGCCAAGTCCCTTACCTTGCCTATAAGCGGTTCAAAGCCCTTCTTTCTGATATATGCCATGCTGGGCTCTCCGAGATCTTTTCCCTCAGCGACGAGAAAGAGCTGGCCGAGGATGCCGGCTGAGAGGAGCATCTTAATCTCCGGCCTACCCCTATTCAGAAGAGCCTCGATGACCTTTATGCAGTCATCGGGCTTGTTTCCTCCCATGAAGAGGATTATGCTGCTCCGCTTCTCAAGGATCTCGCTAAGGGCTTTGAGCTCCCTCTCCATGACCCTGCCAGCCACGACCGGTAGGACCGCAGCGAACCCGACTATCGAGGCATGCGCCCTATGAGCCGCTGAGAATGCATCGAGGACAAATAAGTCTGCGAGCTTAGACAATTTTGAGACCAGTACGCCCTTAGCATGCTCCTCGGGGGTCGCCTCCCTAGTCTCCTCATCAAGAACCCTGACATTCTCGAGGAGCAGTATCTCGCCGTTCTTTAAGCCCTTGATTGCCTGCTCCGCCGTCTCCCCAACAAGATCTGGAACATACTTCACCGGCTTGCCAACATGTTTTGAAAGGAGCTTAGCATGTTGCTCCAGCGGGAGAAAGTCCGGATCACCTTTCCTCCCTTGATGGGCCAGGACAACAACCTTAGCACCCTTATCCGACAGCTCCCTAATAGTCTCAGCATGCGCCTGAATCCTCTCATTATCCTGAATCCTCCCAGTCTGTGGATCTATCGGAGAGTTCAGGTCAACCCTCACGATCACAGTCTTGCCGCGGACATCCACGTCGTCCAAAGTCTTGAAAGCTGGGCACACCTCAAATCACCAAGGAAATACTTCCTCTAGGAGAGTTAAAAACCATTAGCCCCATAGTGATCATGTAGGATGGAACATTTTTCAACCCCGGAGGAAAACATTATGGCTATGGAGTTTAGGAGGCTTGGAAGAACTGATATCTATCTCCCTGCCCTAGGGCTTGGAACTTGGGAGATAGGTGGGAGGGATTACCCGGATTACTCGAGAGATGAGGAGGCGATAGAGATAATCAGGTACGCGGTCAGGAGGGGCTTGAAGCTCATCGATACGGCCGAGATGTATGGCGCCGGCCACTCTGAGGAGCTCGTGGGGGAAGCGGTTGGAATGTTCCCGAGGGAGGAGGTCTTCATAGCGACGAAGATATGGCCCTACAACCTGAGGTTCAAAGACATATTTGAGGCCCTTGACAGGAGCCTTGAGAGGCTGAAGATGGAATATGTTGACTTGTATCAGATACATTTCCCAAACCCATTCATATCGTTGAAGGAGACTATGAAGGCGATGGAAAAGCTGGTTGATGAGGGTAAGGTCAGGTTTATCGGAGTTAGCAACTTCAACGTCAAGGAGTTGGAGGAGGCGATGGGCTATCTCTCTAAATATGATATAGTCTCGAACCAAGTCCTTTACAATCCTTTAGATAGGTTCATTGAGGAGGAGGTATTGCCTTTCTGCAGGAAAAATGGCATAACTATCATAGCATATAGGCCTCTTGGGAAAGGCGCGCTCCTAAAGGATTCCTATAGGAGGATCTTGGAGGAGCTTGGAGAAAGATATGGGAGGACACCAGCGCAGATACTAATAAACTGGGTTATAAGACATGATAACGTCATAGCAATAGCGAAGACCATGAGAAAAGATCACTTGGATGAACTCCTCGGGGGCATGGGCTGGAGAATGAACTCGGAAGACTATGAGAGGTTGCCGGAGCTCCTATCTAGGGCTATTGATTAATTAAAAAATTGTTTTTGGAGAGATTGCTTAAAGCTGCTTGTTAATTAGGAGGATTATGTCTACAAGCCTGTTGCTGTAGCCCCACTCATTATCATACCAGCCTAGAACCTTGACTATGTCGCTCCGGTCTCCGAGGACCATTATATTCTGCCCGTCTATGATGCATGATGCCGGGTTCCCGATTATGTCAACGGAGACTATTGGGTCCTCTGTGTACTCGAGTATGCCCTTCATCCTGCCCTCAGCGGCTCTCTTGTAGGCGTTCTTTACCTCCTCAACCGTTACCTCGCGCTCGAGTAGCGCCACTAGGTCAGTTATCGAGCCGTCTGGAACCGGGACTCGCAGTGCTATGCCATGGAGCTTTCCTTTAACCTCGGGGATCACTAGGTGGAGCGCCTTAGCGGCGCCGGTCGTTGTCGGGATTATGGAGAGGGCTGCAGCCCTAGCTCTCCGAAGATCCTCGTGGAATAGATCGAGGACCCTCTGATCGTTTGTATAGGCGTGGACGGTTGTCATGAACCCCTTCTTTATCCCGAAGTTATCCAGTAGGACCTTGACCATGGGCGCGAGGCAGTTTGTCGTGCATGAGGCTCCCGAGATGACGTGATGCTTCTTCACGTCCAGCATCTCATCGTTTACACCCGGTACTATTGTTACATCAGCGTTCTTTGACGGCGCTGAGACCAAGACCTTCTTCACGCCATCCCTGAGATGGAGGGCCGCCTTCTCTCTATCGGTGAATCTCCCGGTAGCCTCAACCACGAGGTCGACTTCAGCCTTATTCCATGGTATCTTCGCGGGATCCGGCTCGTGGAATCCCAGAAGCTCCCTGCCATCCACCACTATACCCTTCTCCGTCGCCTCAATCCTCCTATCCCACTTCTTGTGAACGGAGTCATATTTCAGCAGAAAAGCAGTAGTCTTGTTATCAGCGATCTCATTAAAGGCCACTATCTCAAAGCTCCTACCATGCTCCGGATGCTGGAGGGCTGCCCGCGCAAACAGCCGCCCAATCCTACCCATACCATTAATGCCAACCCTTAACATGTCCTAAACACCCGCGGTTACAAGATTTTTCCGGGGCCTATTAACTATATCCTAATTAGTCTTAGCATTATGTAGTCATAGGGAATGCTTTTAGGGGAGGAACTTTGCATAAACGTTATATGTAAATGGCTCCGCCCATTCTAGCGAGATGAGGAAACATAGAACAAGCATTAAATGTAAATATAGGTAGCCCAGTTATAGGAGTATTGAACGTTGCCTGAAGAGACAAGTCCCACGTGTGGAACCCCCATACGGATCAGCTCCCCCTTAGTCTCCGGATAGAAGTTATTACAATACTTCTCGGAATCAGGCCGGATCCACACAAACACCTATTACGCCCATGGCATTAGAGCTTCTCAACCCCGCTGAAGCTCCAAACATGCTATAACATAGCCCCGTTAATTCTCCACAATATACAGGACGTTTGAAGGGCGTAAGCAACTCCTACCATCCTGTGCTGAATCTTCTTACGATGCCTTCGGTATTTATAGATCTCTTTAACCTCATATTCCTCATCAAAGCCCTCGACAAAGTTCCCACGAGTAATCCTCACTCCACAATCACAATTCCCTATTACCTTTTATCTTCCAATCATAGATCCCGTCGACACTACCATCATTTATAAGACTACATACTCAGGTATCCCAAAAACTACACGCCCAAACCCCCAGATCTAGGGGAAGAAGGAAGCTTACTGACAGATGAGACAAATCGAAATAAAGCAAAAACACTTCAAACATAAGCCTTACTCCAAGGTGAGCATGAAACAACCCGAAGATGGAAAAGAAAAAGAAAAGGGGAGGAAGGAGCTTCATCGCCGCCTTTGGATTATTTGAGGTGATTTGTCGCCAAAAAGTCTATCAGCGGCAGTCAGCGACATTGTCTGAAGTTGTTGAGCCAATGATTAGTAGCTTGATGGTGACGATATCATGGCCATCTTTGGTTCCTATCTTAGTTTAGATTCTATAATATCGCTCTATATAATAATAGTCATTGTACTTTTCAGCATATCTCCTTAGAACCTCCTCCACCAGCTTGTCCGCGGCCATAGCTCTTTTACGCATATCTAAGAGGTGCCGCTCTCTTGCTAATTCAACAGTCAAGTCCCGAAGCTGGCGGATAACACTCCTTGCGTTATTAATTTCCCTCAACAAGTCCTCGGTCGCCACTTCCCCAGCACATCTTAACGCGAGATCCCTCTTTAAATTTCTCTCCGGATGCACCATCGGCATTTTGTAAAGCAGATCTTTGACCCGTTCGTCAATCATCGGAAGGTATAATTTTGTTAAGTCTTTCTTGTAATATCTAACAGTTACTGGCACGTTAAATGTTTCACTAATTATTTCGGCAAGTCTCTGAACGTATTGATGATCTTTTTGAGCAAAACCGATATAGGCGCAGATCCTTTTTCGACATAGCGCTGACGAAGGTGCTACTATTTCTATCCAACCGTCGCATTCGACAACCCTAGTGAAGTATAGCAGAAGTGCTTCTCTATCGTCTTTTAAGCTCTCAAGATAGCGTATTTTATCTTTCTCAAAGACTCCTTTAAATGTTTCATCTAAGTGAGTATAAATGAGCCATTGGTAATTAATCGTTTTGCTCCATGTGGGAGCGCACCTAACTGGCGTAAGATTATGACTTGTAATTATTTTGTTGAAGAATTGTATTTGACCGATGCGGCTTGTTCCTGAATGAATGCGTACTTTCCTATTTCTGTATAGACATGTGAAATCCGTATGATACAATGCGTTAAGCTCTATTACCGTATTCTCATCCTTCGAAGGATCATATGGTCTATTATATATCGATGATAATGCTAATGAGATTGCGTCTGATAATGCCCTTCTCGGTATTCCAAATTTTTCAAACCATCTCCAGACAGTCCTATAATTTACGTGTAAGATTCTAGCTATTGTAGGCAACGAGCACCCCTCCTCAAAATATAGTCGTTCCAAAGTTTCGCGTAGTGCCCGTTCGTCTTCGAATTTTCTCCCCATTTTCACCCCTCCATTACGTAAAAGGTCTCTTGCCATCCCCACCAGTCTATGGCGTGCTCCAATAGCTTATAGATCTCATGCTTCAACCTCTCCATCAGTTGATTGCCCAGCCATTTAGCATAATATTGACAGAACTCGAAGGCAGCCATCCTGAGTTTATTGCAATTCGCCAACTTAATTCTGAAGTCCGTTCTTGGGTTCGCTAGGAGGTCAAAGAAACGGTCAACATGATCTACGAATTGTTTAAAGTGCTGGAGGTCTCCGGGATCAAGCTCAGCGAAGGCGTCACTGTATCTACTCTCAATTTCTTTTGTGGAGACCATTCCCTCACCCCCAATCAAAAAGTGGCGGGAGGTGCCGGGGTCTGGCCCCGGATCTAGGAAATGGTCTCCACCCTCCATCCGCCCCGCCTGCGTGAGACTTAGAGACCCATGGGCTAAGATGAGGCAACAAATTCAATAACTTTCATGGAAAACCTCGCAACCTAATATTTGCTCAACGCGATGCTGCACTCATCTACAGGAGGCTCGTGCCTCGGCCAGTCGCTCTCAGGCGCTGCGGGAGGCGCCTGAGTTGGGCTCGGCCGGCCCTCCGCAAACCGGCCTGCCCAGCGACCTCCGGCTCCCAGCCTCCCATGGTAGAGTCATTCATCATGGCAGGAGATCGATGGCATGTAGCTTGACGGCCGTTGTGCTGTAATTCTGCTAAGCGGTGGTCATCCTGTGGACCGGTCGTTCAAGAGGCATCCCAAGCGGCGGGAGATCGGGCTCGCAGGTACCGTATCATCGTTTCTCTTTCCCTAGTCTCCGCTTCGGGGCGCTTGCCTCACTAGCCTTACTAGTCGCAGGCCAATGCCTGCGCACTTGCCTGGAGGCGGAGGACTCAATCCGCCTCTAGGCGTCTTGCTTGCTCTCCCTCCTCCCCCATGTCGGTGGGGGGACGCCCCACCCCATCGCTAAGTGAGCGTGATGGATTAGAGCGGGTGCTCCCTTAGCTTTTCTATCAGCCCCTTCCTCTTCAACGCCTTGACCAGCCTAACCCCTCTCGGCATCAGCCTCCCTCGATCCGATACTAGCTTAAACTTCCTCAGCTTCTGGAAGGGCCTGCGATACGATCTTTTGAGCTTCTCGACGTCCTCCATCGTGTCGATTCTGGCAAGCAGACAGAGAGGCTCGAAGCCGAGTTTCGAGCCCGCCATCCCGAACACATCCCCCCTCAGTACCTGATTCACAACCTCCTTCAGCTTGACGAATTCCCGGTATTCGAGCTCCCGCAAAAACAGCCCCTTCCGGAGAATCCATCTACAGTACATTTCATAATCCGGGTCGACGATCGTCTTCCAGCAGGCGTTGACGCTCTGCGGCTTTGTCTGCCTCCCTCCATGCTCGCTTGGTTCGGCGATGCGGCTCAGCTGGACTTCTATATGAGAAGTCAGGGGAACCTCTTCCTCAGGGCGCTTGACTTCATGAGCGTCGCAAGTGCTTGGATCTCGCTCGGCAAACCCGAGATCGGAGCTGGCGGTCTCGCTCGGCCTGATCCCGCTGATCTTAGCCTCCGACTTCCTTTCTAGAGGCTTCAGAATATCGGATAGTAGCGGCGTCTCGCAGATGAAAGCGCCCCTCACCCTATCGATCGCGACTATCGGAATTAGCTCGGCAAGGAGGATTATCGAGACGTACGATAGCGTGCTTAGGAAGAGCTGCGATACGTTCTTAAGCGGATACGCTGAGAGCAAAGCCGCGGCGAGTAGAATCGTGCAGATCGCGGAATAAACGCCGAGCCTCATATATCTCGACCTCCTCCACCACTTGGCTCTCAACGCTTCGACTATTCCAGCAAGCAACGCTACAGCTGTGAATATCAGGGCGCCAGCAAGGATGGACTGTAGTACCTGGTCTACCGTTACCTCTATAGACATTGACCCGCCCCACGAGCCCTCAACATTCCATGGATTATCTACGCTTGACATGCATCAAACACCTCCACCAACACTTCTTCGATTTCGTCAGCCGATGAGCGCGTAACGCAAAGGCTCTTTCTCGCGGCTAATCTTCCCCCTCGATACTGTGGGTCAATTAGGCTGAAGACCCTAGCAACCTCTCCACAGCCTTCAGGAGAGTAGAAGAGTGCCCTCGTCAGCGGCTTCTCTTCCTTGCATTCCCTGATTACTATTGCCCCCTTGAGATCTCGGTGCCTTTTATCGCGCTTCTCAGCTCTCGCCTCTTCCTTTAACAGGACCTTCGCTAAAAACTCCAAGGGTATGTCCTCGCTCTCGCTTGGAAGCTTGCATATCACGAAGCCGCCCTCGTCCGAGGAATCCCATACCCGTGCCCTCCTTATAATCTCCCTCGCGCGCCTGTACGGCTGGGAGGAGGCTTTAATTCTGAGAATCTCCTCGATGTAGGTGCTCTTGGGTCTTGCCAGATCGAGCAGGCCGATCCTGTTAGCGAGATGCCTAATCTCGTTCATGAGACCTATGAAGAGTGGGTCGCGCAAGCCGTATCCCCACCTCGATAAAACATTGAACAACCTATCGTCAACATAGTAGAACCTGACTAGGTACTGCTCATGTATCCCCCTCCTCTCCATATCAGTTAAAAGATCGCGGAGGGCGGATCTCAAGCCAAAAAGATAACATGCGATGCCGAGCTTATCCTTCCTTCGGAGGAACCTGAACCCGGTGGAGGAAAGCTGGGAGTTTTCACCCGACCAGACGTCACCGTAAACTAAGTACGCCCAATAAACCAGCCTGCCACTACGCCCTCCACCAACCCTCATGATAACCTTCCTCACTAGGCATGCACCTCCGGAAGAGCGTACCTGTACTTCTGATGCCTGACACAGTTGTACAGATGACCACAGAGACAATTTACCAAAGTGTTGCGAACTCTACACCTGGTAGGCTGATTACATCTTGGGTACAAGAAGCCGCCAGTGCCCGAAAGCCCCTCCTTAAACTCTACTATCTTGAGCATACCTTCTTCGATGATTTCATAATGCTGCCTAGTAGGCTGCGAGTATGAAGTCAGGATCCCCTCTATAGGCTTTCCATCATCCAATATTATCAGCACCCTTCCTTCAATCTCCCTTACCCCTGTCCTCGCCTTCACGTCGGTGAGCTTGTTTGCAACCGCATCCGAGACCAATTCCTCCGTGTAATCCAATGTTGGATTCTCCATCCATTTATCCAATATCGTTAACGCGGTTTTCGTGAGGAGGTTTTCCCCGATTCTCTCTGCCGACTTAGCTGGGATCTTCCATGTGAGCCCGTCGGATCTTTCCAACTCTCTCGTCCAGCTCAATTCCCCGAGTGTAGATAAGATTATCACTGAGTAAGTCGGTGAGTTGGATCGACAAATTTCCGGTCTAGATGCTGAAATCTCCGGGAAAAGAAGTAGTGAACGGTGAGTAACTAGCTTGGTTAGCCGAGCCTTCTTCGTAGTTCGATGTGGATGAGAACGCATATTATCGCCAGTAAAATGATGAACAACAGATAGCTGAGGATCGGCATTAACATGTATATGAAACCCGGGATATGAGCAGTATATAGAGCCAAACCAATTATAATCACTAGGGATATCAAATGCATAGATCCTGAGAAGTAGATTAAGGGGGGTATGATGCTGGATAAGGATTTGACGACGCGTAACTTCATGAGGACCCGTACAGGACGGGGTTGCGATAAAAAGGAATATTTTAGCAGTTTCTCCAATCTCTTCTCCAACTCTCTTCTACGTGAGCTCAAGGTTTCGCCCGCTAAACTATCTCCTCCTCTATCAAACAGCTTAAAGAATTTTCTCAAAGTGCCTGAGAACAGTTTCCTTCTTTGTTCCTCGTTGTTTTGCGCGTCTTTCAGAATAGATTTAGCTTCTTCAAAAAGCATTCTATAATCCACTCTTACGATGCTATCACGTGCATATCTATCATATAAGATCGATTGGGTAAATCTTACGGACTCATCGGCCAGAGCTAGAGCAAGATTTTCTATCTCACTTCTCCTCCACGGCAGAATGCTAAGAGCTTCAATGCCTGGTTTAAGCTCTTCTAGGAGCTTCCTAACAGCTTCCTTTCGATTTCTTTCAAGCAATTCTTGGCCTAGGGCAACTAATGTTTCCCCGATTTTAGTGAGACGATAAATCACGATTCTTTCCTTGTCTTCCTTAATCTCAATCTTCTCCACCCATCCAGACCGTCGTGCATCATCTAGGATCTCATAGACGGCTCTAGAGCCGTATCTATTTTCTACCTCCCTTGCACGCGGCCACCTGCCAGTAATCGAATGATAATCCCTAATCATTGTCAAAGCTCTTAGAGAACTAGGTTTGAGCTTCTTGAGATCCTCAGAGAAGACTTGCTGAAGTCTTCTCAGGGTTCTATCTGAACTCAACCTCCTTTAAACAATTTCCGACCTTAATAAAAAGCCTTTTCAGACCTATTGAAAAATAAACACTTGAACTTCGTCCCTCAGTTCATTTTGTGGCAAGAAGAATACACCGATAAGGAAGGGCATATTCAAGTAATGCTCAGAGCGCGGTGTAAGATTCTATAAGCAGTTTCTTCACTACAGTACTAAGAACAAGAAACCTCTTAATGCGCACGTTTCTAAGACGCAGAAACTCGAACACCTCAGTCTTTCCAGAAATCCTTATGCCGCATATATAAGATAATGAAATGAAGAGTTTCAAGTATATCGAGAGAAAGAGTGCTAGAAATCTTCTCACCGGACTTGACATCGCGCAAAATGTCATCACGCTAGATCAGCAAACTATCAAAATTCTTAAGAAGCTTGGGACACGTTTTCCTAAGGAGTTCATAAGAAAAGATAATCTTTACTGCGAGGTGAAAAAAAGAGCTTATTTCTAAAATATACAAACTTCTAGGCCTTAGTGGCGCGCAATTTAATCACATGCTTTATCAGAACTGTGACAAAATTCATGAGTTTATGAAAGGAATTTAAAAACAAGCTTAAATACATTCCATGAAAGGCCCCAGCCCCAAGTAGCTTCCCGGAACCCACTCCACCCTCAGCCGATAATCGTGTTTCAAAACAAAATTTAACGCATTATGGCTAGCATATTTTTCTCACCTTAGGCTCCCAATTTAGTGCGCTGATCCGGAGGTTACATGATTTCCATCCCCTGAGGATCGCATCTCCTAGGCTCTCGAGAAGTGGGGAGAGGCTATTAATGCCCCGTAATAAGTCTGATCTCTCCATCCTATCTGGGATATAGAAGCCGCATACGTCCGCCGCAACTATCCTCATGTTTATAGCTATTTCATGAATAACTCGGCAAAGATCCTTCAACTTCTGTGGATCGATCTCTAACGGGTTTAGTTCGCAAACTTGACAATTCTCGGTCAGAACGTCTAAATCTACGCTTAAGTATGCGGTCAGATCGTTGAAATCGGCCATGTCAGATCTATTGCCACTTGATTATTAGCCCCTTGGAATTGGAAAATAGCCTTCACAGTCTTATGCGAATTATACAGCCCATGCCAAATTATGTTTAAGATTCTCGAGCAGGTTGCGGTGCCTTATCTTCCCCATGGTTGTTCTCAGCGTGGGCAGTTTAGTGAGCTGGATCTCCGGCAACATATCCAATGTGTTAGACCTTGTATTTAGCTGGTTTAGGTATTTAAGGGAGGCTTTATAAAAATCGAAAGCTCATGCGTGAGACTTTCAAGACTTATAAAGCTTTTCCTCATAGCCGGAATAGCTTATACGAGTCAAACGTGTTAGACTCAACTTCCTCAGACCCCTCAGAAAATAAGCTTGAGAAAGGTTTGTGGAGCTGGAGTTTTAGTTCTCCACCCTCCTCTAAACAAATTCGCGAAGACACCAGCTCCCGAAAGTAAATCCACCGATGATTCCGTATTTATGGTGATTTGTGGAGCAGATTTCAGAAGAGTTTAAAAATAAGGAAGAGAAGTTTTATTATTCAGGATAAGGAGGTTTTTATAGTCTTGAGAAAACACCGCACCTCCATTGAATTTCCGGAGGATCTTTGGAGGCAGCTTAGCAGCAGGATACCTGCTAGGCGGCGGACATCATTCATAATCGAGGCCGTTCGGGAGAAGCTCATTCGCGAGTCCATGAAATGCCTGATTTTATGTGGTGGCCTTGGCATCGGCATGGGCCCCTTAAGTAAGAGCATCCCAAAAGCGATGATGCCGGTCGGCTACAAGCCCCTACTAGAGCATATAATCTGCAAGCTCAGGGATCAGGGTCTCAACTACTTCATACTAGCCGTTAGCCACCTGAGCGAACACATCATAAGGTATTTCGGGGATGGCGGCCTGCTCGGCGTTAGAATAGATTACTCCGTGGAGAAGATTCCTCTCGGAACCGCTGGAGCTATAAAGAATGCAGAAGACAAGCTTAATGGCAGATTCCTAGTAGTCTATGGAGATGTATTATTTGATGGACTGAGCATCGGGAGTCTTCTGAGATTTCATGAGGAGAAGAATGCGGTTGCTACGATGGCGTTGGCCAGAGTGGGGGATGCCAGTAGATTCGGCCTAGTATCGCTGGATGAGGATGGCAGGGTTATAGCCTTCCGGGAGAAGCCGAAGCAGCCTGTCCCAGGTCTCGTCAATGCTGGGATATACGTCTTCGAGCCGGAGATCTTGGAATATATCCCAGAACTAACCTATTGCTCGCTGGAAGAACATGTATTTCCCGCGCTTATAGAGAGGGGGAAGCTTTACGCCTACCCATACAATGGCTACTGGGTTGATATAGGGTCTCCAGAGGACTACGAGCAGGCTTGGAAGGACTACTTCACGGGGGTCCTAGGCTAGTTACCCATTTTTAAGTAACTACTCAAAATTTATTAGTTCAGCTGAGAGCCCCGTAAACGATGAATGCTAGAGCGATTAAGATAGTGGCATCAGCCAGCTGTTTAGCAAGCTTGGCCGCACTCCTAGCAGTCCTACCCCTATCATTCCCCTATCCAGTAATCCCCTATCTGAGGTTCGACCTAGCCGAGATACCAGTCTTCCTCGCCTTCCTGCTGCTCGGCCCATGGGCTGGCATGCTCTCTTCCCTCGTTTACTGGCTTATCCTGCTTCTCGTTGGATCTTTTAGCCCGTTAGGCCCCACAATGAAGTTCGTCGCAGTACTTTCGACGCTGGCCGGCCTCTGGGCAGGCTTCAGGATAAGAGGCTTGCCGAGGACAGGCCTCATGATAGGCGGGGTTCTCGGATGCTTGATCAGGGTTGCCGTGATGAGCGCCCTTAACTATATCGTGCTGGTCTACATTTTTCCTGGGTTCCTAGAGTTTGCCGCCGCGAGCATCTCAACCTTCCTCGGCCTAGAGATCTCAGATGCCCTCGCCGCCATGATGATGACCATGATATTCACAGCGGTCTTCAACATGCTCCACGTTCCATTAAGCATAGTCCCAGCATATCTCGTGGTTGAGTCACTGATGAGATCTGGCTGGAGGATTGAGGCAAGTGAGTTCTGGTACGTTAGGCTGGCTAGGGCTGCCTCGAAACAATCTCCTCAGCGATCCTGAATGCCGTCTTTTTCAGCTCCTCGCTTATCCTGTTCTCCTGGACGGCCCTCTCCAACCCATCAGCATCAATTATCTCCGGACATGAGCCCGGCTTAACAACAACATCGAGCTCGAGGTCAAAGTAGTGTATGTGGTCCGGGTATATGGAGACCGGGGTCGAGATGTTATAGTAGCAGCCCTTAAGCGTGCCCGAGATACTGTAATAGCTAGTCTTCATCCATGGCCGAAACATGGAGACCTCTGTTATTGCGTAGTCTCCCGGACACTTCTCAACACCAAGCCCATCATAGACCCCAAACCCCATCATCCTCCTCATTAGCCTGATAGATCCATCCATTCTCCCGACAACCCTCCCGCGGCCAAGAATAATCCTCCTACCATCGGGCTTCACGTGAATAATCCTCACCACGGACCCGACTCTAGGCGAGATGCCCAGGACCTGCTCGCGGAAGCTTTTGCACATCTCTTCGGCCGGGACAATCCCTCTCTCAACAAGATCCTCAGCTATTGTTACCATGCTGGATAACCCTTCACCACCAGCCCTACAATAATGATGGTATGGGACCGTATACGCGACCATCGACCTTAGCTCATCGAGCCTGAGCTTCGCATCATTCGGGAAGCCTATTCTCACGCCCAGTAAGCCGCCCAGATCCTTAACCCTTAGAACCATCAAGTCGACAAAATTCTTCCGCAACACGCCAATCACGGACTCCACGACATCAGGTGAGCCCCTTACATCAACGCAGTTTCGATCCAATGTCGAGTCGATGATTTCGGCATCCGGCTGGTCTCGTGATAATATACCGAACCTCTCTGACTGGGATTTCGTGGGCCTTGTTATAGTGAAGCCATTGGAGAGAAGGAGCTGGATAAGGGCTGTTGAGTATATCCCCCGTATCGTGAGCTTCATAACATGCATCACCTTATTTGTCGAAGGTCAGCGCGTGGTCTCCGAGACACACAGCCTCATGATCATGTAATTGTTTTCGGCGGCTGCGGCAGCCTCTTGATCATGCTCTTTATAGAGTCCGGCCATTCATCGAAATCGAATCCATGTCTTGCTAGGAATCCGGCGGCCCACCTGCTTATTCCATGGCCGACACATCCAGTCCAGATCTCCCGGCCCCTAGCCTCCTTTATTCTAAAGTTCTTCACGTAAAAATCCCTGTGAACGCTGGCCGCTGTTATTTCAAGCCACTCGGCCTCCTCTCTCGGGCCCCGATATGGCAGATAAACCTCAACATCGAGTGTCGGTATCCTGTCTATATGCGAGACATCTATCAGCCTCTTTGAAGCCTCTTGGGGCGAGAGGTAGAATGGGGCTCCTGCAACCAGCCTCCACTCCATGTCCAGATCTTTCTCAAGAACGTCTATCGTCAGATCGGCCACCCTGTTCCTCAATTCTATCACCTGATCTGGTGCTCCGAGAAAGACCATCTCCATCCTGAGGAACTCATTCGTCCTCACAAGGCCCTCAACGCCCCCAGCCTCATTTCTCCAAGTCCATCCACCCATGACCTCGTAGGCTTTGACCGGTAGATCCTCGAGCCTGACAATCTCCCCGCTGAAGAATTGGTAGAATGCTGTGCACTGAATCGCCTCCATAATATATTCTGGCTCTCCGAGAATATTCTTCAACAGGTCCGTCCGAAGCTCCCTTCTAAGCTTAAACTCTCTCTTAAACTCGTCGAAGGCTGATGGATCCCTCGGCGGGACACATACATAGAAGACCCCATCGGGTAGATGCTCTATATATGTTGTGAGCTTCTTGTAAACCTCCATCGGCACAAGCCTCGGGAACATCCACTCCTCGAATCCGAGGGGCCTTGCTACCCTCTCTATGAGCAGCTGGATTATCGCTCTTACTAGGGCTGCCATCGGGGGCATGTAGATCCACTGACCCCTGCCGGGATATCTCTTCACCCATCCTCTCCTCTCCGCTTCGACAGCGACATCAACTTCGAGCTTATGCAGTTTCTCGGTACCCCTCCTCAAGACCGTCCCGAATGGCGCAAGCTTCTCGCCCTCGACGCGTGCCTCCTCAACCCTGACAAGCTTAATCGCCCTATCAACAATCCTATCCTGAAGATCATGCTCCGTCAGGTTGTGGAAGGAGAGGATCAGATCTCCATTCGACTCGCTTACCTCCGCCATCCCCTCCAAGAGCTCCTCCGCCCTCTGCCTCCCCACATGGCCGCCGCTGATCCTCACCTCCAAGCTCTCCACCAAGACACGTCTAACACCAATCCTCTTGGACCCAACCCTCTGGGCCAAGATATTCTTCAGCCTGAGAAGGGCATCATGTGCTCTAAGGCTCCTCCCAGACCTGATCGAGACCCTGAGCACGCTTCCCTCAACACTCCAACCCATCAGCTCAGCGGACTCCTCGCCATACTTCTCCGCACCCCTTCTAAGAAATTCCCCGAGCTCATCAAACGCCTCCCTGATCTCCTGCATAGCACCACTTGCATCCGAGCTTAGCTCAATCCTGCCCGAGAGCTGAAATCTGAGGCTCATCCAAGCTCCATCATTCCCCCAATTAACAACAATATCAATATTCGCCCGGTGCCCCTTCGGCGATTTTCAGGGTATAACGGAGCAGCTTGCAGACCCGCGACAGAATCAAAGTTTAATTAAGTCCTGAGTGCATTTCTCCACTAGAGGGAGTGGCATGTCCTTCAGGATGAAGTTGCCGAGCGCTGACTACTTCTCAGACCTACTTAAGGCCATAAACGCGGTCGCCGATGAGGGGACATTCAAGGTCTCGGCTGACGGAATGAGGCTTGTTGCCATGGATCCAGCTCACATATCTCTCGTCGACTTCGAGCTCTCCAGCTCAGCGGCCGAGGAGTATGAGTGCAGCGGCGAGTTACAGATCACCGTGAATATCTCCGAGCTCCTGAAGCTATTGAAGTATGTTAAGAGCGGCGAGAGCCTAACACTCTCATATAGTGAGGGCGAGAGAAAACTTGACCTGATAATCATAGATGCAACAGGATCCAAGCAAAGGATTTTCACGTTTAACACGCTTGAGACCGTTGAGGCTAGGAGCGTTACCCCAAAGCTCACGTTTGACGCGAAGGCCAGGATAAGCTCGGCGGCGGTGAAAGACGCTATAAGAGACTGCAAAGCCCTTAGCGATTATGTGAAGATAACAATAAGCCCAGATGAAGTTATCCTCTTCGCTAAGGGGGAGCTCGGCGGAGCCCAGATAAAGTTCTCGAGACATGGGGCCGCGATATACGAGATAGTGGCGGATAAGGAAGTCTGGGCACACTTCAGCATAAACTATCTCGAGAAAATCGTGAAGGCGGGCTCGGCACTCAGCGACGAGATGACCATGGAGCTGACCACAAATAAGCCGATAAAACTCGGGTTCCCAATACCATCCGGGAGGCTAGAATATCTCGTAGCCCCGAGAATCGAGGGGGCATAAGGGCGCCCAAGCCTATAAACAGGCCATAATTAACCCTAAATACGGATACCCCTCATCTAGAGCTGAAAACTAACTTGCCTCCATTGATCCCGAGCAGGCTCCGTATCCTCTCTTGGAGAATCGTTATCTGCCCCTCGGCCATCTCATCGAGGGCCATTACTGTTCTCTAGGGCTTGGACAATGTCTCCTTGACGAATATCTCCTCGGGATTGAAAGGGATCCTTCGGAGAGACCCGGGTTTTGTATGCGATATTAATTAATTCCGCCGGGGGGCGCGGTGCTATGGTTCCGGCTTCCCAAGCATGTAAAAGGCGGGAAATCGTCAGCAGGTGTGTATGGTTGTCTTTTAGTGAGCCCGGGAGGGGATTTGAACCCCTGTAGAGCGGGTCACCGCGCTTGGGCGGGTCTGCAGCCCGCCGCCTGCACCACTCGGCCACCCGGGCTCTTTTCTCGATTTCTTTTAGCGAGACACCATTTTTAATATTTTCGCCGCCTCTTCTGGACCAGAGTCTTGTTTTTTGCGGAGTTTATTTTAAGGGGTGGGGGATGTATTTTCGTGGGTGCTGGGTTGCTGAGGCGTAGGAGCCTTCTAAAGCTTCTTAGGGGGAGGAGGAGTATCCAGGTCTTTAAGAGAGCTCGCATGCCGGATGATGTCGCGAGGCTTATTGTTGAGGCTGGTGTTAGGGCTCCAAGCTACCTGCATCTACAAGAATACTCTATAGTAATTGTGGCTGATGAGAATCTTAGGGGCGAAATTGCGAAGCTTTGTGAGGGCCGGGATGAACTGATAATGAACGCGGCAGCGATCTTTCTCATCTGCGCCGACTTGAATAGGCCTGCGAGGATGCTCAGCCTCCTCGGGCACCCAAATGTCCTAAGGTCTAACAAGCACCCGGTCGAGTCAGTCTTCGCCGTCTTCGATGCCGGCCTCGTGACCGCGTTCATGATCATGGCCGCTGAGATAATAGGCTATGGCTCAACGATTCTTTATCACCCAATGCTTTATCCAAGCGAATTCGCGAAGCTTTTCCAACTTCCTCCGGGCGTTACGCCTCTAATCCTCCTCTGCGTCGGTGAGAGGGGCGAATCTCCCCCGCTTAGGCCAAGACTCCCCCTAGACCTAGTCTTCTTCAGAAACTCCTATCGAGAGGCTGGGGAAGAGGATCTTAAGAGGTACATAAGGGAGCTTGGGGATGCCATGAGGAGGGAGGATTACGTGAGGAAATACATTGGCCTCAACATGGATTATCTTGAATACCTCAAGTCCGCGACGACATTCAACGACGAGCTGAAGAAAACTTATGATGCTATTGAGAAGTTCCTGAAGGAGAACCTGATGAGGTTCTAGCATGCTCTTAGGAAGGTTAATTTAGCCTCGTGGTTACGGGTTTATGGCATGGAGGAGGCGGTGAGGGTTCTAGCGGAGTATGCTAGGCTTGTTAATGAGGCGCTCGAGAAATATATCCCGAGAAGAATCGATGAGACCTGGCTTAATCGTGTTCTCGGGGCCCCCGAGTACGCCTATGAGGTTGAGTCCCTGAATAAGGGGGTGTTTGAGCCATTTTGGGATCTTGCTGATCGAGGTGGTAAGAGGTGGAGGCCTGCCCTGATGCTCATGATCTATGAAGCTCTTGGAGGGGATCCTAGGGAGATCGCGCCTCTAGCTGTGATCCCCGAGGCGATTCATAATGGGACCTTGGCGGTTGATGATGTCGAGGATGGAAGCGAGTTTAGGAGAGGGAAGCCCTGCATACACAGGATCTATGGCGAGGATATAGCGATAAACATGGGCAACACGATGTATTATCTACCGCTTCTGGTATTGAATGAGGTCGCGATCCCGGATGAAAAGAAGCTGAAGATACTCGAGGAGTATGTGAGGATGATGATCAGGTTAAGCCTCGGGCAGGCAATGGATATCGCATGGCATAGGGGGATCGTGAAGGAGGTGAATGAGAGCCAGTATCTCCAGATGACGTTATTCAAGACTGGTGCTTTGGCAGGTTTCGCGGCCAAGATGGCCGCGATAATAGCTGACGCGCCCGAGGAGAGGGCAAGGATGATCCAGAGGTTCGCGGAGTTGATAGCCGTCGCATTCCAGATACAGGATGATATCCTCAATCTCGTCGGCGATGAGGCGAAGTATGGTAAGGAGATAGGGGGAGATATAACGGAGGGTAAGAGGACACTGATGGTAATCCACGCGCTCAGGAATCTCCCGGCTGATGAGGCTGAGAGGCTTAGGTGGATACTCGACATGAGGACTGGTGATAAGCGCCTGATCATGGAGGCGATAGATCTGATGAAGAAGGCCGGGAGCATAGATTATGCGAGAAAAGTCTCTGAGGAGCTCGCAATGGAGGCCCTAGAGGCCCTGAGAAGAGGCCTGCCCAAGTCTGAGAGCAGGAGGAAGCTCGAAGTCCTCGCGGAGTTCCTGATAAGGAGGGAGTTCTAAGGGCTGGGAAGATTTATTCCCCGGGTTAAGCCAAGTTACTTCTATGAGCTCTGAGGTGAGGTTTGAGGTTATCGAGGTTAAGATTCCAGAGGGATGTAATGTCATCTTCGGGATAAGCCACTTCATCAAAACTGTCGAGGATATTTATGAGGCGTTCGTGAATACTGTTCCCGGCGCGAGGTTTGGGCTCGCGTTCGCCGAGGCAAGCGGCCCATGTCTGATAAGACATGAGGGGACAGATGAGGAGCTCAGAAAGCTCGCCGCCGAGACTCTTCTAAGGATAGGATGCGGCCACACGTTTATCGTCTTCATGCGGGGCATGTATCCGATCAACGTCATGGAGAGGCTCAAGTCCGTCCCCGAGGTCTGCACGATACTTGCGGCCACAGCCAACCCGCTTCAGATAATCGTCGCCGAGACAAGCCAAGGTAGAGGGGTAGTCGCCGTCATCGACGGCTACAAACCGAGGGGGATAGAGACTGAGAGAGACATCAAGGAAAGGAGGGAGTTCCTCAGGAAGATAGGCTACAAGTTTTAGCGCCGCCACCTACATCCCCCTCTTCCTTAAATAGAGTTCAGAAGGGGTCATCTTCGTGCATGAGTGGGCTTTAGCCGAAGCAGTGGTGTCAACGATCTCGAGGATAGCCGCCAATAAGAATGTTAGAGGCATCATTGATGTGACTATTAGGATTGGCGAGCTCCAGCAGATAGATCTAGATGCCTTCAAGTTCGCCTTGGAACAGCTTAGCGGCCAATATTCCATACATGCCAGGTTCGAGTTTAGGGAGGAGAGGGCGGAATTCAGGTGCAGAGTTTGCGGCGAGACCTGGCCCTTCAAGAGGGAGGATCTAGACCCGGATATCAGGGAGGCGATCCACGTGATCCCAGAGGTTGCCCATGCTTTTCTTAGGTGCCCGAGATGCGGCAGCCCCGATTTCGAGGTTGTTAGGGGCAGGGGGGTCTGGATCGAGAGCGTGAGGGGAGGAGAATAGCGATGATTGATCCCAGGCTGAGCGTGATCGAGGATAGGCTTAGAGGTGTCAGCAAGGTGATAGCCGTCTCGAGCGGTAAGGGCGGGGTTGGGAAGAGCCTGATAGCCGCCACCACTGCGCTACTACTCTCGGAAAGAGGGCTTCGCGCTGGGCTACTCGACCTAGACTTCACAAACCCCTCCAGCAGCGTGATCATGGGGGTTGGCGCCGCCCATCCAATCGAGGATAAGGGCATGATACCACCTGAAATCCACGGCGTCAAGTACATGTCGATAACATTCTTTTCTGGGGAGGAGGCGATGCCGCTCAGGGGCGGGGATATGACAAACGCGTTTATCGAAGTACTGGCCCTAACCAAGTGGGGTGACTTAGACTACCTCATAGTGGATACTCCGCCGGGCCTTGGGGACGCGCTCCTAGACCTGCTCAAGCTGATCAGGAGACTAGTGTTCCTCGTGGTCACCACTCCCTCCAAGCTCTCGCTAGAGACCGTGAAAAAGCTCCTAGCCCTGCTTAGAAAGATTAGAGCCCCTGTGATAGGCGTCATCGAGAACATGCTGACGGATGCGACAACGTCTATAGGGGGTGAGGTGGAGAGGATTGGAGCCAGGTTCCTCGGATCAATACCATTCGACCCGGGGGTGGAGGGGGCGCTTGGCAGCCCGAAGAAGCTCCTAGAAACCAAGTTCGCCAAGAAGCTCTCGGAGATACTTGATCAGGCGTTGAGGATCACTTGAGCCTGCCCATAGGTATCAGGGGCTTCGTCCCGAATAGCCTGTTATGTTCCTTCATGATACATCTATTCCACACGACTATCACATTATTCCTCCTGAGCATCTCGGCTGCCTCACGATTATAGATCCCCTCCTGCATCCAGAAAACCTTGGGCCTAAACTTCATGGAGAGGGCGTGTTCCGCGACCTGCGGAACATCACTTGAGGGCCTGAAAACATCTACTATGTCAACAGGAACCTCGACCTCCAGCAGAGACCTATAAGCCCTTAGGCCGAGAATATTCTCGACATTCGGGTTCACGGGAATAACCTCATAGCCCTGCCTGATGAGGAACTTCGGGACAAAATGCGATGGCTTCGAGGGATCACGTGAGAAACCGACAACAGCTATCCTCCTAGCCTCGGATAAAATCCTCCTAAGCTCCTCATCACTCAAACCATCCGGTGGAATGATCTCCGACATCCATCAATCTCAAAATATGACCCTGTAATTAAACTATTCCATCTGTTGAAAAGCTTTTAGGAGACGAGTGTGGGGCCGCTGGGATTTGAACCCAGGACCTCGCGGGCCCGAGCCGCGAATCATAACCAAGCTAGACCACGGCCCCGCGCCCCGTTCTATGAACGGATAGCGCGCCAGCTTTTAGCTTTACAGACACTCCTGATGCTTTAAGGTTATTAAGGATGATTTTCGCGTCTCAGAAGAGCTCATCCTTAACAGACGCCAAAGCAGGCATCTCCCTAGACCTTAAGATCCTGCATCTCTCAAGCCTGATCTCAAGCTCACCCTCACCATAAGGTAGCCTAACCTCCATCATTCACCCTACACAACAAGCCTACACAGCAAGGTCTCAGTTTAATGTTCATAATCCTCATCAGTTACATATCATCTAGCCCCACTTAAGGTTCCTTCACGAGCTTAAATCTAGGGTAAAAACGGGATAAAAAGGGGTGGGGCTGGCCGACGGGCTATCGTAGCTGGCCGGCGGGGCCCCTGCGATCAACCACCGTGGATCCATGAGTTCATGGATCCACGGCAGGACCGTGGTCTTACCACCGGCTTCCAGCTTTTACTGCCCGCCGGCCAGCATATGTTGCTTTTGTCGCTGTTGCCATGTCCTCTTCAAAATCTTTAGAATTCTCAGCTGTAGCGTATAGAGAGCCTTGCCTCGTGGTGTGCGATTTATGCCCTCGAAAAGCCTTGCCCCAACTCCACATCGTCTATTATTGATGTAGATTGTTGCTGCAAGGCTTGAAAGGTGTCCGCGCAGTCTATGATTATAATTTTTGTCCTTATTTGGTGTGAGTCCTAGTAAGCCCTTAAGCCTTCTAAGCTTCCAGTTTAATGGCAGCTTCGCCACGAGTATCGCGACCTCAACGCTATCCCTAACTCCCAGCATATCACATGCCAGCCTATACGTCGTTGCGTAGCCCTCGTCGCTCTTAACATCCTCAATTATCTTGCGGGCGTATTGTTTGGTTATGCGTCGAAGTTCCTTAACGCTCTCCTTAAAGGAATCTAATGGGCAGATTCGTATCCATTGCCTGATAATTCGCCCCCATCTCACATACATCTCATACTCCCCTATCAACTTCAATAGACGTACCTCCCTGATCGTCAGCTGCCTGAAATGGTTTCTCGGGATGATGCTCAAGATCCTCGCATCAGCCTCATCAGACTTCCTGACATGATTCTCCTCCCTCAACCTCTTAAGAATCCTAGTATCCCTCAACAGGAATACCTTGACGCCCTTCTCGATCAGCTCCATCAACTCCTCATGGATCTGCGGGAACATTGCATCAACGTACACCTCGCCTGCATCCTCAAGCTCCGTCAACCTCCTAACCCTGAAAACCCTACTCCCATCAAATACCATATGCGATTTACTCTTTCCTCTCTTCTTCTTGTCAGCGGGTATCGCGGCATCAACGAAATATATTCTGTCAGCCATCAAGATCACCTACCACGGCTCTCACCTCCCAAACCCCGGGAGGCGGGCCTCGGGCCCTAGCACCAGGAGGCCACTAGCCCAGCTACACGCCCATGGGCCGCACCGCCCAACCGATATGATAATGGGCGGATCTAGGCACGGGGGCATTCACCGGACATGGGCCTCCGGGCTGGAGCCCTTCATGGGCCCGCCGGTGGGCCGGGCTAGAAGCCCCCGGGCCTCGGCCCCCATAATTGTCGGGGGCCAGGGGATACTCTCCCCCAAAGACCCAAGGCCCGTCCCCCGGAGCTTTGGGAGGCCTGTCAATGGACTTCAGCATCATCAGCCAAAATCGCTGGATCATCGAGGTTGGTGCCTTCAAGATCGTCAAGGTCTCGCTGTTGCAGCAGGGCATAGGCTCCTGACGCGGACGCGCGAGCAGGAGCCCATGGGGCGCCCGAGGCGGACGCGAACGCGCGAGCCGCCAGGAGGCGCCCATTCCACGCCCGCCCAGGACTCATGGCCGGGCTCCTCCAGACGCGAAACGCGCGAGCTGGAGGATAGGCGGATGGCACGAACGCGCGCACACCCACCCCGGAGGCTCGCCATGGCCCGGGGCGAGTCGGAGATCGCTGAAGCTCGTCGTCCGGCCAGCCCCACCCCTCCCCCCAGAAGAGGCTCTCTCCTGGGTATGCCTCCGGCAGTCAGGATTGTTGGGCCGGAGGACCCCAGACCACAACCCTCCTCCAGAGGAGGGGCTAATGTTGACTCGAGAGCGCCCCTTATTGGCCTCACTTGAATAGCATTAGCCTCGCTGGCTCGCCGGGCTCTCTACCCCTCCCATCCACCCCTCCCCTCCCGGGGTGGCTTCAGGGGGCTATGGGCGGCCCGGCTGTCGGGGAAGCCCGCCGCCAGCCACCAGCAATAATCAGGAGCAGCATTCCCCGGGCCATTGGCCGGCAACTGGATCCAAGACCCCCCCGGCCCATGGAGGATCTTGGATGAGGGGCAGCTCCTGCATCACCTGCGGCCATCACCCCCCAGGCCCCCGGGCCGCAGGCTCATCGGGAACAGGGGCCTCTACCAGAAACAATCAAAACACCGACATATAAACAGGGTAGAGGTAGGGGTAGGGGTAGAGGTAGGGGAAGTGGATGGGGAAGCGACTCAAGAAAACATTTATAAGCTCATCCTATCGTGACCCCTCTTCTTGTTCTTCACCTCTTCATCAGCAACGATAGTTGACAAAGTCCATTAGGAGAAGATTATAGCAGGCTAGATATTAGAGAGGACAGGGCTGTCCTGAGGAAGGTTATTTACAGGAGCTGGGACAAAGAGGCCTGTTAAGAGGACTTACTTGGAGAATAGGAGAGGTGGAATGCCGAAATTCTCACCTAGGGCTTGATGGTAAGGAGACGGCCAAACTAGGCGGAGAAATAAAGAATAAGTTAGAAAAGATGGACTTCAGAATACCAGCAATAACTGAAGATACGAGATAAGCACAGCATTAAGGAGAATATTCACCTTCACTATACTATAGAATAGGCTCGTCAAACAGCATTTACGTGGCAAGGATAAGGTAAAGGTGCATTATTCTGGAGACCGCAGACGACCAGACCATAGACGTGAGAAAAAGACTTAAATAAAAAGTTGACAAAATGATCAAGGAAAAAGCGTGCCCTGGTAGTATAGCCCGGTTAGTATACGGGCCTGTCGAGCCCGTGACCCGGGTTCAAATCCCGGCCAGGGCGCCATGCTTATTCAAGCTAACTAGGTGCTTTCAGGCTTTTCTCTCTTGCTTCCTAAGCGTATCCTTCTAATCTCGGTGACAACTTCTAGTATCTTCTCTCCGGATTTCTGGGTAGGAGACTTGACTGGTATCAACGAGCTCATCTTTATTGCGAGCTGTTTGTGGAGTGCTTGTATTTGCTGGAGCAACAACTGGATGTGTAACAGGCATAATGATGGGTGGAATATTAGTTGGTGATGTATGCTCTTCAGCTTTTTAAAATCATAATACGTTTTTATCGAATGTTTGTAGGAAATGCTTTTAATAAGAATCTTGTCGCATATCATAATGGGTCTTCATGGTAAATGAGATCCCATTATGGGAATTTGGGGAGAGGGTTAGGAGGGTTCAAGGAGAATTAGATTCTAGGGGGTTGGATGCTATAGTTGTTCATTCGAATGAGGCGGATCCCGGCAATGTGAGATACTTGTCTGACTACTGGCCGGTTTTTGAGTCGGCTGGTGTTGTTGTTCCTAGAGATGGTGAGCCAATATTGTTAGTAGGCCCGGAGAGTGAGACCTATGCGAGGGAGAGGAGTAAAATCAAGAAGGTAATGAGGCTTCTTGAGTATCGTGAGTCTGCTGAGCCGGAGTATCCGGGCATTAAGGTATACAGCTTTAAGGATGTTTTCGAAGAAGCGTTGGGTGGGCGTAAGCCGAGAAGGGTCGGTATTGTAGGTTATGCTATTATGCCGTTGCCCGTTTACGAGAGTTTAAGAAAAGCGTTGCCGGAGGCTGAGATGGTGAGGGCCGATGATATTTTAAGAAATATGAGAATGATAAAGAGTGAGAATGAGATCTTCCTGCTTAAGGAGGCCTCAAGGATTGCTGAGATTGCCGTAGAGAGGGTTTTAGAGAGGATGAAGCCCGGTATGACGGAGCTTCAAGTAGTTGGAATAGCCCAGGAGGCCATATATGAGAATGGCGCCGAGTATGAGGGGCATCCAATGTATGTGTTCTCCGGTAGGAATACCAGGCACGCTATCTCAAGGCCGACTCATAAGCGGATTAAAGAAGGAGAGCTCATCCAGCTGAACATAGGAGCGAGAGTAGCAGGCTATTCATCTAGTATAGGGAGGCCTGTATTTTTTGGAAAAATGGATAAAAACTTGAGAAAGCTTGTGGAAGCAGGACTCGAGCTTCACAATGAGACGAAGGAGCTCATGAGAGAGGGGGTCATGGCAAGCGAGGTTGTAAAAGCATTTCTCAAATCCGCTGAAAAGAAGGGGGTAATCAGAAACATATTATATGGTCCATGTCATGGTATAGGGTTAATGGAGGTTGAGCCGCCATGGATGGAGCTGACATCGGAGTATCCTCTCAAAGAGAATATGACTTTCCAAGTGGACACATTCCTCTACACGGAAGAATATGGGCTTAGATGGGAGGACGCCGTAAGAGTAACTAAAAACGGTGTTGAAAAATTCTGCACCAGATGGGAGGAACTTCTAGAACTTGCTTACTAATTTGATGGCGCCGGGGGCGGGATTTGAACCCGCGCGGCCCCGAGGGGCCACGGGCTATCTCTCATGGAGATATGTTGGCTCAAGGCCCGCGCCTTATCCTGGCTTGGCTACCCCGGCTTAGCCTA
>Ga0078972_1005970_pt1 | contig 29884 bp, 41 predicted proteins | sample YelNatPaOPGAMG01_FD_67568 | JGI IMG/M metagenome (GOLD analysis project Ga0078972, IMG submission 67568) | Hot spring thermophilic microbial communities from Obsidian Pool, Yellowstone National Park, USA - OP-RAMG-01 (SPADES assembly) (version 2) | ecosystem: Environmental > Aquatic > Thermal... | reverse complement strand
TTCAGGACAGTCGTTTGACTCGACGGCTAGGATATGGGCACTGTCTATGACCGAGGGGAGGCTCAATATGTATTCGTAGACTGCTTTCGCGCGGTCTATCATTTCATCAGTCGGTATAGTACTCTGCAGGACTAGTGTAGCTCGGAATTCATCGAGAAAGTTCCTCCTCTGTAGCATTCCAGCTATGCCAGCGTGGATAGCTGTGCCGAACGCGAGGGTGCTACTATCGGATACCCACTGGCGGCCTAACTGGTATAGCTTTGGGCACTGTCGGTATTTGCTGAGAGTGCTCGCAGAATAATATTCTTTCTCGCTCATCTTTGCCTCTCCAGATATGCAATAATTTTCAACAGATCGTCATAGCTACACTCAGAGAGTCTCTTATATTGGCCGAGGGCCCTCGACGTTGCAACTGGTATTTTCTTCTTGTCCGGCATGAGCCGGCCGATTTCCTCGAGTGCTTTCCGAATTTCATCGGCAGGTATGCCGCCCTCCGTTTTCGGTGCCGGCTTCGGCTCCGGCTCCGATTCTGCCGGTTTTGCTTCAGCCTGCGGCTCCGGTTGCGCTGGGGTTGGTTCTGGCTTCGGCACCGGCTTTGCCTTCGGCTCCGGCTTCCCATTCGGTTTTGGTTCTGGCGCTGGTTCGACCTTTTCTTCAGGCGGCTTCAACGCTGGTGCCGGCTCGATTGTGCTAGCGATAGCCGCCCCGATAGCTACCTGTGCCGATACCGGCTCGGGTGTTATATCGATGGCGTCCTCAAGTTCGTCCCTTGCGTGTAGCCCCAGGATTATTTCCGGACAATATGTCCGGATAAGCCACATTGCGCTCCGATATCGGAACATCAGGTCTGGCATTGTCCTCCATTTTGACCCATCCCGATTCGCCCAACCTTCCGCTTCGACGGTCTTCCACGACACGGTAGCTTCAACTCGCTTCTTTGAAGTGGCAAGGACAGCGGAAGCCGTGCATTTGCGATTTTCCCCTTCGCCCTCGAAGTGATATTCGATGGGAGAAGTGAATACGCCTGCCCGATTGGCCAACGCAATTGCCAACTGGGATTCTATAGCGGGTTTCCCCCTTATAATGTACAATTTTTGGAACAACATAAATGGTGATATCCTTAGTTCTGCCGCTAACTGCAGGCCCACAAAACAGGCCGCCACGTTCTTACGGAACGCGTCCGGGACCAAACCGCTCTCCGAGTAGAGAGCGGCTGCCCGCTGTAGCTGATGAAACACCGCTGGATTCAGCAGGAATTCGGTCGTTCCCGTGACTGGAACGGCACTGCCAGCCGCGGCTTCAACCGGTTGGAGTTGCAATTCATTTTGGTTTTGTTTGTTGGTCATTGTTGTTCTCCTTTGTTCCTTTTGGGTGTTCTTGTTCTTCCATTAAGACCTCATACGCCTCGAGTATGAGACCGGACAACCACCGGCCCACACTCGAATTGATGATACCACATTCCTGCATTCTGGTCAATGCAATGTGTGCAGGGACGGTAATACGGGTATGCAACCGCACCATCGGGATCGGTGGTGGTCCCCGCTTCCGGTTCAGTTTGATGTCCATTCCATCACCTCCTTTCTACTATAGGCCGCGCTCAACCGGTGTGTTACTCCCCTGATGACAGGGGTGATCAGGTATTCTTCGATCATCGCGTGCCGGCATAGGCTTCTCCTTCGGTTGGTATTCCTAGCTCGACTAGAGCGTTAATGTCCTTTCATATGGCTTCTCCGCCACGGCGAAGATGTCGTCTGGCGTTATCTGATCGAGGATCTCGACACAATACTCGATGGCCTTCTCCCGTGGGCAAGTATATCCCCATCCTGGGTATGCCCAGTGATATAGCTTCCCTTCGCGGGTCTTCTGGCCCGCGAATTCAAAGTTTCGCCCCTTCGGGAAGACCTTCCCGATATATCTGGCGGCCACCTCCGCAGGCCACACATCTATGTGGGCCATTCGACTGTCGACCGCGTCTATCTCATCCGTGATCCCGCTGAGGGTCATGGATAGGGAGCAATCCTCCACTGCCCGCACCAGCATTAGTCCGTTGCCGTACATTGTGCCCGAGATTGCGACTATATAGCTCCGCTTTTGATTATCCTCGGACTTCCAGCCCTCCCACATACGGGGGGGCTGTGGCCGGAGCGATACCATACCGCTCCTGGCAGGGTCGGCATTCACCACGGCTCCCATCAGGCCTGGAATGTCGTATTTCCACTCCCACGGCAGGGGAGCGAGACATCGGTGTTCGTTCCCGACGGGAATGCCCAGATACCGTGGGATTTCCTCCCAGGGTATCGGGCGCACATACGCCACCGCATGATTCTCACCTATGAAGGCATTACGTGTTTCTTCGCTGGTGAATGCTAGGACATGGTATCCCCATACCTCCCACCATATCTTTGCCACGCAATACCATAGCTCCCTACTATTTGCAGTCTTCTTCATCGTGTTTGCGCCATACCTTCTTTCATCCTTTCGTTCCCTATATGATCATGCGGAGTCTGATCGCGGTCCCGATGTTCCACGGGGCTACCATCATTCCCTCGATTTATTCCGGCGTGGCCGTAGCCGACTAACATGAGTCTGCCGGTAGTCGGTAGTCGCTACTTCGCCGACTAAACCACTGATGGGTATCGTCCACGCCTCAAAGCATGGCATGAGGCAATATGTGGTCCCCATGCTGGGGTTCGATTCATCCAAATACTTGAAGATTTCCCGTCGCCGTAGCGGAGACGGATCATATCGGCTGGCATAATCTTCGACGAATTTATCCCGATATCTTCGGGTGATGAACGCAAGGATCCTAACCCCTCTCTCGACATTGGCTTTCGCATAGTATTTCTTCATGGCTTTTCTCCTTTCATTTTATTTTTGCCCCCCGATGGGGGGGGGAGATACAGGCTCAATCATCTTCCCTAAGTATCCGATATCCCCAAGGATACTCTACCTCGGGGAGGGAATAAACAGTGGCCACGGCTACTTCCCCAGGTTCGAGATATGTTATTCCATCGATCATCTCTCTGAGGGATATTCTCCTCCCCCCTCTGTTCTTCAGATGGGGGTCGCCACGGTAATAGATATCGTAGTCGGGCCAATCCGCCAGGATGATGAGCTCGCTGAACTCTTCTGGTTCCACATGCTCAGCAAGAAATCGCATGATATGCTTCCGGACGATCCGCCGGCGCGGACGAATGCAACCGACATTTCGAATTCGTAGATACTTCCGAGCGATCAGGGCGTCGTGCCCCCATTCGCTCCACTCGTAGCTTTCCCGTTTTTTCTTGGAAATTTTCACCAGTGTCTGTGCCATATCTTCTTTCCTCCTTTCGCTCCCTATATGATCATGCGGAGTCTGATCGCGGTCCCGATGTTCCACGGCGCGACCGTCATTCCCTCGATCATTTCTTTCGCTTCATCCCCGCCGCTGTCCTCCTCCTCGTCGTCCCATTCCTCCTCATGGGAGGCCGGCGCGACGATTATATCCCCGTCGAGGATATGGACGGCATAGCGTATGCCATCAGGATAGATGGGGGCCATGACATCATCTGCGTAGTCACGAATAATATCCTCTGGCACTACCTCCTCGGTCGTGAGACGGTATGTCCGTACACCTTGGATTGTGGCGCCAGGGTGCGCTTGCCTGAGCTCTTCTTTCGCTCTACGGACGTCGCCTTTTGTCTCGAGGGAATAGATGTATCGGACTATCTCCGACCTATCTTTCCCTTCCTCATGTGCTATGACGTCGATTAGTGCTAGGATTTTCGGGCGCATACTTTTCTCCTTTCGCTTTGGGTTGCAATTTTTTTGAAAGCGCAAAAATGAATTCGCAAAGTTTATGCCACGATTGTGCCAAGGTTGCTGAAATCAGCTCTGGAAGCCGATTTTAGCAAATTCCAGCAATTCCCATGCCAAGCCATTTTTCTGTGGTAAATTTGCCACGATTTTTGGCATGATTCTTGCTTGAAAAGGCCAAAAATTGGCTTGAATCAGCGCTGGAAGCGGGGTTTGGTGCTAGGGAAAAATTCCCTAAATTCGGCGAAAAACTAGGGAAAATTTCCCTACCCCCAATAGCTGCTCAAAAATTGAACAGAGAACTGTTCAAAAATTATACAGGCATCTGGTGTGACATTTTTGTCGCAGGGGGAAGAAAATCGGCGCTATTCCGGTAATCACCGCAGATTTTCCGAGCTTGGGGTATCTTGGCATGGTTCTTGCACGCAAGTTTACATAAAATCCGTTATCGGACGATAATAGCCATGCCATGCCGGCAAGGCCAAAACTAGGGGATCCAGCCATCTAATCCAGCAGGGATAGAATATCGTTTTGGAAGAGAAGAGATAATCTCTCCCGATAGAGAAGAGAAAGTCTGGTGAGAGAAGATATCAGAACAGACAAGTGGGTAGAGAGGAGACAATCCCAGCGAAACGAGACCAGATCAGACGGGGGGAGACCGGAGGGGAGGGTTGTTGGCGGCGTTCGCGCGAAAATTAGGCTCCATTCGCGCCATGATATTTCTGGGGGTTTGAGCAACTGGCTTCTTTTAGCCGGGAACGGGGTGCCGTTGCGTTGTTTTCCCTCTCATAGGCTTCTGATATCCCCTAGCAATTTTCGATTGATTTTATGGGCATTTATTGCGAAGCAATAGTAATTGTATGTGTTTTCATATATGTGGCGGAAGTTTCGCAGAGTTTGAGTAGGGTATCGGGTGTAATAGGTAGTGTTGTATTTTGTGCTTCTATGAATTGCCTGGCTATGCTTAGCCATGTGGTATCAACTAGGACGTAGCAGGTTATATTGTCTGGCATATTTTGGGTTAGGGGTAGAATGAAGTTTTGTGGGTTATCGGCGTAGTTTTTGGCAGTTTGGAGGGAAGGGAACCATTGTGGGAATTGGATTGAGTTTAATAGGTCGATTGGTGAAGATTGGGCGATGACGGCGAACATGGGGGTATACCTCCTATTTTATTATTTGAGGCACTGGCAGGACAGTTTACCTTCGGGGCAGTGGCCTCGGTATTCGCATTCGGTGACCATAGAATCGGCTAGGTCTGGGTCGCATTTTTTAATTTCATTTTTGATCATGGCCATTATGTGCCTTGTGATGTGGTGGGATCGTCGGCACAGGCGTTTTCTGGCGATATTGATGAGTGACTGGGCGTTAGCGAGCATGGCGTGGTTGACTGGTTGGTATCGGCCGAGGTCGCCGGTGTAGTTGGGGGAGTCGTCGCGGTTAGATTTAATGAAGTGTTCTATGCCGATTTTATGGCGGGCGAAGTGTGTGCTGGCGAAGGTAGGGATATTGGTCATTTCTATCCAGAAGATTTGTGTTCTGATGGGTGAGTGTTCGGCGTGGTAGAGGTATGCGAGGGAAGGTGAGACTTGTTTGCCTCTGGTGAAAGAGCAAGCTTTATCGGAGAGGGATTTAGTGGTTAATTTTTGAGCAGTGACGATTATTCGAGTTGTGTCAAACTGAACCATGATGGGAAGGTCTTTATTTTGGATTTAGGGATTTCGGCGATTTTTTCGACTTTAGTGATTTGGTCTTCGGTGATGACGTATTCTTCAGTTATAGCGAATATTCTGGCTTGGGTTGCCGTTCTAGCGACGATGAGGGCTGGTTCCTGGCCTGGGGAAGATACTTTATAGAGATTCACGGTTGATTTGCGTCTGGTTGATCGTTTGAACTTAGTGCATTGGTTTTTATTTCTTGGCATGGTGGTTCCTCCGGTTTTTGTTTTCTATCTTGGCCGATCATTCTAACGGCCTGTGGGTTTGCCCACACCACTTCGACGCGCGGGACTTTTGCATTCGCGGAACCTTTGCCTTGCATACCGCTACCGCGGGTTCTCCCAGCGGCATGGCAGGATGTCTCATAGTGTGTTACTGACCAACCGGCTTCGGCAAGCGGCGCATAGACTGGGTGATCGTAACCCGACAGCACAACAGCGCCGTTGCATGATAGCAATGTTTTAACAAGCCGCGCATGGTGATCATGATCTGGTTCTACGGCGTAGATGTTCTTTGTTTTGCGTGTATCATGATGGTAAGGAGGATCGACATAGAATACCGCGTTCTGATTATCCCAATAGCGGATAACTTCGAGTGCATCGCGGTTGTCTATCTGAGCCCGAAGTAGGCGCAGGTGCCAATCATCAAGCATGGACATGCGCATTATCCATCGATTGGTAGTGTCTGCACAGCCCCCACTCGAGACAAAAGCCCGACTCCAGTTACCTAGGCCTTTTGGGTTGCACCCGCTAAAGCCCTGGTTGTAGGCGACGAAAAACGCCCATGCGCGCTCCACTGGGTCTGTCACGCTTTCGTCATTCATGATTTGGATAGCGCGGCCGAACTCTGAGCGGGCATAGAGGGTATATTGGATACGGTGTTTTAGTTTCCCGAACGTCGTTTTGTCCTGAAGGCAACGGAATAGATTGACCAGATTCCCGTCAAGGTCGTTGAGCACTTCGACCGGCGCTGGTTTGCGGGTGAAGAACAACGACGCGGCGCCCATGTATGGTTCGCAGTATGGCCGCCCGCCTTGCGGAACGTGGCGCATAAGTTTAGCGATCATATTGCCTTTGCCGCCAAACCATTGGATTGGTGCGCGTATGCGATTATTCATTGTGTCCCCCTTGGTTCTATAGTGGAAAACTATTCCCCTTATAGGATAGCATAGGTTCGGTCTGAAATCAAGGGGATAATGGGGATAAATGTAGTGTTTAGCGGCATGAACTCTAGTGGGGGGTGGAGTTCATGCATGTTAGTATGCGTTGAAAACCCTAGTATTGATCGGCGTTTGAGGGTAAGTGAAGCCTCTGATTTGTCCCCCCTGCACCCCCCCCAACAGTTTTTTTGTTGGGGGGATGGGTGGGAATACGAAGCTTTTTAGGAATTCGAATTTTTAAAAATAAGAATAACTAAATGTAATATATTACGTAAGTAATATATAAATATTCTTTTCTTTTGATTACTTTTCTTTGTGGAGAAGAGATGAGGGAGACTCTCTTATTATTCTTGGACTGAGTCTTGTCTCTTCTGCCTTGTCTGAGTTGGGTTTGGTACACTTTGGTTTTGGGTGGATTTGTGATTTTGTCACAAGTTAAAATAAATTTTTCTTTATTTTTGGTGCATTAGTTTGCATATTTTCGGTGTGAGATTGCGCAGATTAAATGACAGTTCATAATTCTGCATGTTTTGGATGCAGATTCGCATATTTTCAGCGCGAAAAAGCTTGACTTTGCGGAAAAATCATGCTAATATAATAAATATACCTCTGCTAGAGGGAAAAGCAAAAACGAGGTGATGAATCGTGAAAAGACATCAAATCTATATCCGCCTACCTGATGAGGTCTGGGAATTTTTGAGGGCCAAGGCGGCGGAACGATGTGCAACAGTGACTAGGCAGGCACTGGATATCCTCATCCATTACGTGAATAGGCGGACGAAGATGGCCGAGAAGCATACTATGGCGGATGAGAGTCCCGATTTACCTGTCTCGAAACAGGAGTGGGAAAGGTTGGAAAAGCTTGCGCTAGGGGAGAGCTACATTTCGGCCGATGTTCGAAAGCTTCTTGAATCGGAGCCTACCGAGGAATCGCCGGAAGAACTTCCAGAGGAGCAGTCAGAACAGTCTGTAGAAGGATTGGAAAGATTGAAACGGATATGTCAAGAAATCAAGGAAAGGGGGCGGTAAAGAAGCAACTATGGGCAACCCGCTTGTGGAGAGTTGGGAAAGGTTACAACGGATATGCAGAGAAGCTAGGGAAGATGGTGGCGGCAAGCTGGTGCCCAAGGCGGAATGGGATGGCTGGAGTGCGGAAGGGGAACGAAAGCGGATTGAGGGTGACTGGGATCGGTTAGAGAAATATCTACATTCACGTCCGGCCGATATCGCCGACGAATTCTGGTATGCCGGCGAAGAAAAGGAAAAAGAGCTGATAAAGCGAATCGATGAAGCTAATAGGAGGGAAACATTGAATGAGTGCAAAAAAAATGGAAAAGATCGGAGTTGAGATTCCAGAAAAGTTGAACCGGCCTGAATTCCTCCAGCTATGGGAAGAATGGCTGGAATATCGACGGGGGCAAAAAATGACATGTAGCCCAATATGTTTGAAGAAGCAGCTAAATTTCTTATCCCTTCTTGGGATGGAACTTGCTATAATATCGATTAACCAGAGCATTATTAACGGCTGGCAGGGGCTCTTTCCACCGAAGCCGGACTATGTTAGAGTCTTAAGGCCTCAATATGAGGGCATAGGGATCGAGGAAAGGTATCGGAAGGGTTAGGAGGGACAATATGGATATAGCATTTTTACTCGAACATAATCTGGCTCCTCGCGACCCGACCTTACTAGAAGGGCAGATTTTGGGGTGCCTCATCAACAGCGGGGGGGAACTTTTGCCGCTGGTAGACATTGAGGCTGATGATTTCTCGAACCCGAAAAATCGAAAAATCTATGAGGCGATAAGGCAGATTGCAGCGGAGAAACAACCAATAGACCTCGCCACAATCTATCATTACACCGGCGATATATCTATAGCTGCATGGTTATCAGCGATAGCAAATGCGGTCGGTAACTCTGCAGAGATTGCGACCTATTTGCGGCTCTTGAAGGGAATCCTTCTTGATACTAGGACGAAGGCGGTATGGGAACTTGCGGCGAAGAGAATAGCTACGGGCGAAGACGCCGAGAAAGTCCGCGTGGAAGCGGAAAAAAAGACAGCGGAATTGAAGCTGAGGTATGCTCTTAAGAGTGAGGATATAACGGATTCTTTCGCGAAAGAGATACGAGGGATCGTTCGGATGCTCCACGAAGGCAAACCCAATGAACATGTCTTATATACCGGAGTGCCGTTTTTTGACAACCTGACAAAAGGTCTCTTGCCTGGCGATTATGTGTTATTGGCCGGCCGGCCGTCCGAAGGCAAGACAGCACTTCTGCTGCAAATATTGATCAGTCTGGCTGATCACGGGATAAGGTCGGTGTTTTTTTCAAAGGAAATGGGCTTGCAGAGCCTAGCCATCAGGCTGATGTCATACTTGTCGGGTCGGGACATCAGCGCTGCTGTCCGACGACCACAGTCTACCCCTGCGGAGCTGCGGCAAGGGATTACTATGTATGAGGATGTGTATCTCAATATAGCTTCCAATATTGAGATTTACACCAATGGGATTACACCGGCATTCGTCGCTAAAACTGCGCGGGAAGCAGTATCGCGTGGTGCTAAGATCATAGCATTCGATTACATTCAATTGATCGATGGGGGAAAAAAAGATGGCAATCGGAATCTCGAAATTGAAAACTTCTCCCGCTCGTGGAAGACTCTATGCAAAGACCTCGGCGTTCCAGGAATCATGCTATCGCAATTATCACGGGCATGTGAACGTGATTCCAGGGCGCCGAATCTATCTGACCTGCGAGATTCCGGAAGTCTGGAGCAGGACGCCGACTATGTGATTTTTCTTCATCGTTCTAAAAAATCTGGCGAAGAACGATTGACATGGCTATTGCAGGAAAAGGGCCGGAACGTCGGGAGAGGATATAAGAAGCTGGTATTCTTTGGCGAAACGCAAACTTTCGTCGAGGAAGAAACTTGAATCTTGATTGGAATAGATATCTGTTGTAGAATAGGAATCAGGAGATTATGAATACCACGCACGAACAGACACTGTATGAATTCGTGGCATCGATCAAGCTCAGAATAGAATCTCTCATAAAGGTACAAAAGGCACAAGACAAGGATGTCGTGCCATTGTACCTTTTTCAATTGCGAGATATTGTCGAATCATGGCTGGATATGGCCGATGAGCTTCGGCGAATCAATCAAATGAATCAGAATACCCTTCGCCAAGCAGAACTGCCGATAATAGAGGTCAAGCCAGGAGATAGCTTCGTAGTTGAAGCTAATCAAATAGTCATTCTCCGAGTGAATGACTTGAATATAGGGCTCCTCGATCAGGTCGATCCGATTTTTATGCAAAATCACATCATAGTGGCGAAGTGAGTGTATGCCGTACACATGAAAAAAGGATTTTTTTTAGCTTGGGAAGACAAGAGTCAAGCTTCGCGCTTTCCTCGGCTACCTCTAGCCGTAAAAGCTGTCGCAACTTTTAACGAGATGTGGTAAAAATGCCACAGTTGAAAAAACAAAAAACATCTGAATCAAAATTCATGGTAAATTTTGCCGAAATATGTACTTTTTTTGGCTGTGACCGCAGTACGATTAGCCGATGGATCGAAAAAGGCTTTCCTAAGCTGAATCGTGGGATGTACGATCTGAAGCAATGCTTCGACTGGTGGCGTGAAAACATAAATATAGGCCATGATGACGACCAAATCAAAGCGGCTAAACGGCGCTATTGGCTGGCCTCGGCTGAAGCAAAAGAGATCGAGACTGCGAGAGCTAAGGGCGAGGTGATCGAATGGGAACGAGTTTTCGCCGAATGGTGTCGACGAGCAAGCGAAGCACGACAAGGGTGGCTTTCCATGCCGTTGAAATTGGCACCACTATTAGAAATGAAATCTCAAGCCGAGGTGCAGGAGATACTACGGCAAGAAATTCTTAGGATTTTGGATAATTATGTACGAAATGGGAGGTGGACACCGTCGGAATCACATTCGAAGAAGGCGAAGAGCGGGAGAAGGCCATCTGGCGCCCGCCCGAAGAAATAAGCCTAGCGGATTGGGCCGAGAAATATCATGAGCTCAATCTTTTAAGTTCTGCAACGGCAGGGCGATTCATTTTGGTTTTAGTGCCATATCTCCGGCCGATTTTCGACGCTTTGGACGATCCGCATATTGAAACTGTAGTCGTACAGAAGGCTTCTCAAGTAGCAGGTACCGAAGCGGCAATTTGTTTTTTGGGGAAGATTGCCAGCAATGATCCAGGGCCGGCAATGTTTTGTTTCGCCGATGAAGATACTGCAATTGAAGTTTGCGAGCGGCGCATTCAACCGATGTTTCGGCGTACACTATTCGGCGAAGAAAGTTTCAATAAAAAGATCGGCCAAAACCAAATCATATTGCCCAATGGATTCAGTCTCACGATGGCTTGGGCCTCATCGATTGCGAAGACGGCTTCTCGCCCTATTCGATATTTGATTTTGGACGAAATCACAAAACCAGGATATTCATTGATTGGGCAAGAAGGATCGCCAATAGAACGAATTATTCAACGTACGGCAACATTTCGAAATCGGAAAATCTTGCTGTTATCTACGCCGACTACTGAAGGTGATGCCATCGATAAACAGATGATGGCGTGTGATGTGGTTTATGAGTGGTGTGTACCGTGTCCGGCTTGCGGCAAATTTCAACCGCTTCGCTATTCGCCTCAAAAGGTCAAGATGAATGGGGTAGAGATAGAGTCTGGGTGCATAGTTTGGCCTGAGGATCTGTCCGACGACAAGGAACGAGTAAAGCAAGCAAGATACCGTTGTGCATTTTGCAAAAAATTGTGGACGACGGTGGAAAAAAATCTGGCGACACAACATGGGAAGGCCATACCACGAGATATTGAGCCAACAAATATCAAGCGCAAAGGGTTCTTCATACCTCGGATATGTACACTTTTCCCCTCTGGTGATTTCGAAGCCTTGGCGGCTGATTTCTTGTCGTGTAAGGATGACCCCTTAAAACTCCAAATTTTTATCAATAATGCATTGGGCGAGCACTGGAAGGATAAGGTGCAGGGCGTAATCACACCGGAAGTTCTCGAAGCAAAGCTTCCGGAGTTAAAGCCGCATTCCATTCCGGAAGAAGCGGTAGTTTTGACTGCGGGGATAGACGTACAGTATCGGGCCTTCTTTTATGTGGTGCGGGCATGGGCGCAAGATTACACTTCTTGGCTCATTGATTATGGTACAATGCCAGATTGGGAACATTTAGAGCGGCTTCTCTTTGGGAATATCTATCAAATGCCAATTGGGCGGGCGCTAATCGATATAGGAGGTTCATATCGGGAGGGATCAGAGGAGACTTCAACGGAAGAGGTCTATCATTGGCTTTACGAAAATGGCCGAGGTCGTGGGTGCCCTGTATGGGGCTGTAAAGGGGCTTCCCGTCCTTTGGCTGGCCGAGTACGGTTAGGGAGTATAATCGAGCGCACACCGTCGGGGAAACGGATTCCAGGAGGGCTTCAACTTGTGATAATCGATACTGATAAGATGAAGGATCAATACTGGTATCGGATTGCTAGGGCCCGGAAGCGGCAATCAAGGGGTGCGTACCTCCATTGTGATGTTGGTGATGATTATGCTATGCAGGTTCTAGCAGAAGAAAAGCGGCGAAATCGAAAAGGGATCGAGGAATGGGTACGAATTCGGCCGGATAATCATTATTTGGATGCTGAAATTTATTGCCATGCGTGCGTCGAACCTGAATTATTCGGCGGGTTACGTATTTTCCACGAAGCGCAGAAACCAAATGTACTGGAAGAATCGGTACAGAAGGCACAAAAACCGGAAAAAATGGATGAAAAACCTAAACCTACACCAAAGAAGCCAATTCCGATGGACAATCCTTGGTTAAAGGGGGTTCTGAACCCTTTCAAATTCGGGGGGAACCGATGATTAGATTCATTTTGCGTCGATGTGCCTTCGAAATGGCTAGGGAAACTGGGCGAAGCTTGCAAGATTGCCTATCAGAAATTGTTTCTTCCCTGCAAAATGGGATAATTCAGTTTCGAAAACGCCCAGCGTGCCCTATTTGTGGCCATGCATATACTCGTGTACGAAATATGGTCAAATATGAAGATAAAACTATTCGATATCACCGTTGTGCTTTTTGTGGTGCGATTTTCCGATCGATTGAAAAAAAAGATTGATAATTTTGCTGATTTCGACTTGAAAAATTGCTGAAAACTTAATATTCTTAAAGTGAAAGTATATGACATACGAAGAGGCGAAAACAGAACTAGAAAAAATTAATGCCGCTATCGATCGGATCGTAGGTACCAAGACGAGCGGCGGTGCACAATCTTATAGTGTGGGCAATACTCGCGTTCAAAGAGCTGATTTAGCGGCACTATATGCACGAAAGAAGGAACTTGAAACTTTAATCGCACGACTAAATCCAGAGGATGGTGGAGTGATTCGATATCCGATATTCGAGACGAGAATATGATGGATTGGATTAAAAGAGCTTATGATCGAATTTTGAGCTTCTTCCGGCGTGGGTATTCTGCACAGAATCTCCAAGGTGCGTATAGTCTCCATCGACCGAACAACCATTCCGGTTGTGTGGAAGTGATGGCGGCTAGTGCGGCAGTTAGGGCACGTGTACGTGACGCTGAGCGCAATAATCCCCTTATTTCGGGGCTTATTTTTAAAAACGCAACGATGGTTATTGGCGACGAAATCGGGTTCAAACCATTAATCATCGATGACGGCGGGCAGCCAAAAACATTAACGAATAATTATCTCGAACGGCGGTTCGCAAAATGGGCGGAATCGGCTTCAGTTGAAGGGTATAGCCTGACTGAAGTAGCACAATTCATCGAGAATCATCTGCTCTTAGATGGGGAAGTACTGATTCGTCGATGTTTCGTTGAAAATCGGCAGCAAAACAATCCTTTTCGGCTTCAGGTTTTAGAATCAGATCATCTTGATTCGGGGGCAACAATATATCAGGGGATAGAGTACGATTCTTACGGCCGGCCAATAGCTTATTGGATTTACCCTCGACATCCAGGCGGCCCAGAATATAATTCTCTTGAGTCTGTACGTGTTCCGGCCGAAGAGATATGTTTTATTGCTGAGGTAACTAGGGCTTCACAACGGCGAGGTATTTCGCGGTTGGCTCCGGCGTTGCAAAAACTGTATGGGGTCGATGATTTGGAAGATGCCGAAATGATTGCCTCACGGTCGGCGGCGGCATTCGGGATAATTCTAGAAACGGATTTACCTGATAGTATGACTTGGAACCCGTACACTGGAGCAGATGGTTCTAGCATTGATTCGCCGACAGACGCAAACGGGAATAAACTGGAATATCTTGGTTCTGGTGGCATTGTGAAATTGCGACCAGGCGAAAAAGCTACATCATTCCGCTCTGAGCGGCCGAATTCGAATTTTGATGCATTTATACGCGGCAGACAGAGGATTGCCACTCACTGCGCCGGCTATTCGTACGAGACCGGCACAGGGGACTATTCACAAGTGAATTATTCGTCGGCACGGATGGGGAGAGTGATTGAATGGAATGTCATTCGCCGTCGGCAAGCTCGAATTAAAAATAGATTTTTGAATTGGGTGTACAAATCTTGGCTTAAATATGAGATTGCCCTTTTTGGCGTGCCGGGGATCAATATAGTGGACTATGCACGCAACCCAGAGAAATATGAAGAAATATCCTGGCAATTGGCGGGAAATGATTCGATTGATCCGAAGAAAGAAATCGATACTCTGATGGCGGAGATAATGCTTGGAACTAATTCCCGAACACGTTTTGCGGCTGAACGTGGACGGGATTTTCCACAAGTAGCCAAAGAACTAGCTGAAGAGAAAAAACTATTGGAATCTCTTGGAATTTATAGCGTACCACATTCTTTGAAGGATTCTAATTTGCAATCTTGGAACGAACCGATTTAGGAGTGAAATATGTTGGAACTCGAAACTAGACCATATCCGAATGAGCACTCAGCACGATTGAATGACCCACAAAAATACAAAAAAATCCGACGTGAGAACAATAAATTTGGTGATGGAATTCATGTCATTTGGGGTATCAAGGATGATGGTACCGTGGAAATTCAGGCAATTCGATTCGATAAGAAAAAATTCACACCGGAAGCGGCTAAAAAATGGTTGAAAGATCATGGTTATGGTGACGCACAGTTCGAAGCGGCGGCGCAAGAAAAAGCCGATGGCGAGCAATTATCAATCAGATCAATGACTGCTCGACCTGATACGCTCCGAGAAGAAGACCGAAGCGTAATTTTTACTGTCGCCACAGAAGCGCCGTGCCCTATAATGGATTGGCAGCGTGGGCAATTGGTCGATGAGGTACTTGTAATGAAAGGAATAATCCTTCCTGAAAACAATCAGGTACCTCTATTGGATTCGCATTCTAGGGCTTCGATCAGTGATGTCATAGGTTCCGTTCGTGAATTTGGCATCGACGAAAATGGAATGTATGCTAGAGCTTATTTTTCGCGCAATAAAAAGGGAATAGAAGCCTTCAATGATGTGAGAGATGGGCATATTACCGATGTATCAGTAGGGTACAGTATCATTGAAAGCCAATGGATTCCGGAAGGCGAAAAACGAATATGGGAAGGGCGGGAATTCATTGGCCCGCTGAAGCTCACTACGAAGGCTGCATTGAAAGAAGTGTCACTAACCCCGATTGGAGCAGACCCATCAGCCAAGGTTCGCTCAATTGAGGTACAAATTGAAAAAAAGGAGTTCGAAGAAATGCCAAAAGAAAAAGAAAATGTTCCAAAACCTCCGGAAACTGAAATCCGGACAGAATCTCTAGCCGATCCTGCAGAAATCGAGCGAAAAGCGATAGAAAAAGAGCAGGCTAGAGTAAGTGAAATCATGGAAATTTGTCGTTCACTTAACCTCGATTCCACTGATTATGTCAAGCGAGGGTTGACAGTAGACCAGGTACGAGCTGAGATTATTCATACTCTCGCACAAAACACGGCAACAATTAACAACATCAGTGTGCAAGCCGGAGAAAGCGACGGCGAAAAGTTCACTCGTGGAATGACGGAAGCCTTATTCGCTCGTGCAAATCCGGATACTAGGGCAGAAGATCGGCAAAATGAATTCCGAGGGATGTCGCTTCTTCGAATGGCCGAAGAATGCCTTATCCGAAGCGGAATTTCGACTAAGGGCATGACTCCGTTTGAAATCGCCGATAAAGCCTTACGTGGTGCATATAATATCGTCGGGACTACGGCGGATTTCCCGAATATTCTGTACAATACAGCGAATAAATCAGTGATGAAAGGCTTCCAGGAGTTTCCAAGAACATGGAACCTATGGTGTTCGGTAGGCGATGTACCTGATTTTAAAGAGAATCGCCGAGTAGCATTGTCGGAAGCGCCTGATCTTGAGGAAGTCAACGAAGCTGGAGAATATCCCGAAGCAAAATTTAAAGAACGTGGCGAGGCCTATACCATTTCGACATTCGCTCGGCGCTGGACGATCACTAGGAAGGCTATTATCAATGATGATAAGGCTTGCTTCGGAAAGGTACCTCGTGCATTTGGCCAAGCGGCAGCTCGAAAGATTGAGTCGCTGGCCTATGGCATTCTCAATGCTAATGAAGATATGGCGGATGGTATCCCCTTATTCCATGCTTCTCATCGGAATTTAGCTGATACACCAGCCACTCTATCATCGACATCTTTGAGTTTGGCTATGTCCGAGATGATGAAACAAAAAGGTTTTGGTGATAACAACGCACCGATTGTGGCTATTCCAAGACTCTTATTGGTGCCGGCTGAACTAAAAGTACAGGCTGATATCCTTTGCAATTCAATGGCATTGTACGAAAAGGATGCTTCAAGCGCGGTCTATAACCCGTTCAATAACTTAATCCCAGTTGCAAGTCCATTTTTGAGCGCTGGATCGGCAACGGCGTGGTATCTTGTCATTGATCCTAATGCTGGGGATACGGTTGAACTTGGATTCTTAAACGGAGTTCAAACGCCATATTTGCAGGAATTCGACCAGATCGATAAAGATGGACGCATTTACGTTGTACGAATCGATGTCGGAGCTAAGGCTTTGGCATTCGAAGGCCTTTATAAAAATGCTGGTGCATAACATAGTAGGAGGAAAACAATGAAGAATAATCGCATGATATTCGGGTTGGTGGTTCTTTTCGCTATTGTGACGGCGTGGATTGTGCACGCTGCCACGAACTATATCTCCTCTGGTGATACCGTAATATTGACATGGGGAACGACGTCACCTAATGCTGGTGATCCCGTCATCAAGGTGAATAAAGATCTCGGTGGTATTATGGGCGTCGCTCTCACTGGGAAGGGGATTCCTGGTGAACCTGTCACAGTTCTTACGAAGGGAATTTTCCGGCTCCCTGTCATTGCTAGTGGGGCTAATATACGCATTGGGGAATATGTCCGTTGTGCTTTCACTGGCAATGATGAAGATTGTACTGCAATCTTATCGAATGACAATAGTGGAATAGTCTTCGGCTATGCACTAGAGCCAATTGCACCAAATTCTACAGCGACGATTAAGGTTTTGATCAAATGATCCCGTAAATCTCCTTTCGCGGCTCCCCTCTCTATGAGGGGGGCCTACTCTTTGCAATAGCGGGGGGGCTATGAGCCTGCATGATGAAGTAGAGGCTGATTTACAGGCGATCTTCAACAACGAAGATTTGGGGCGGGTGATTACGTTTTCGTCCGGTACAACGGCCATCGGGCTGATCGAATATCTGCAGGAATCGGCGGCATTTGATTTAAGCGGGAACTGTGACTTGGCGAATCTTTATTTGCGGAAGAATGATGGGGCGGGGTTGCAACGGTACAACACGATAACAGTTGGCTCCGATGTATGGCGTATTGAACGCATATTCTCGGCGGATGATCATATCATGGGGTTCATGATTTCAAAGGATCGGAGGATCGCATAGTGCTAACGATCAGCATAGACCCTGCTAGCATAGCTGAATTAAAAAATAGCTTGAAATTCGCAGTAAAAGACATCGATTCGGCTGTACGAAGTTCTCTACTGAAGGGAGCTTCATTCTTCCGGCGATTGCTTCGGCCGGCGGTCGAAAGGAATGAATTTGGTTGGCCGGCACTATCAAAATACCCTAAATTCTTCCCCAATGCGATCTATAGCGACATGAAGAGTATGATATCGGCGAATCCTGCAACTCGAATGAAGCCCCACACATTGAAAAGTTATCCTACTCCATCAATTATGGGCTTTCTTGGCAAATTATCACGGGTATTTCGGTACGCATTCACTTCCCGGCGAGGCGAACCGCCCATTATCGATGTGGGCATTCTGCCAGGTTGGGTTGGACCGAAAGCAGTACATTTATTCGAGATTTTTCAGCTTGGGCAAACAAGCGAATTGACGGAATCTCGGCGGCGATATTTCGGCGCATTGCGGCTCCCTCGGAGGCGGGGAGTAATGATGGTACGTCAACCTCCGAGAGAGCTGATCCGTCCGGCTTTTGAGCGTTATTCTGGAGAAATAAATACGCTTATCGAACAATATTTCTACGAAAAAATCGAAAAATTAAAATTATGAGAAAGCCAATGGCAATATGCAGAGAACTGGCTTCGGCAATTGAAGGCGATGCCGGCGTTGCCAATTTCTGTACATCGAATTTTGGGAAAAACATAAAGATGTACATTGGGATCGATGATGAAGCGAAGCCGGAAGAATCCGATATGCCGTTTATTGCATTTCGACCCGGTGATTATTCGCCGAATATCGATCAGGAAAAGAGGAATGAAACAATTTTCTTTTCATTGTGTTTGAAAAGCGAAGGGTACACAATATCTGGAAGTACTATAACGATGAATGGATTGGGTGTATTGGAGAGTTTGTATTTTGAAATTGAGCGGGTCATTATGGCATACTGTACAACAAATAAGTTTATCGGAGCGGCTTCAATAGCCGGTCTCAATACCGAGATTGCCTATCCTCTTTTCCGAGTGAGTGGGCAAATCTCATTTCAGGAAGATTACCTTTAAGGAGGCGAAAAATGTCGAGGATAACTGGTCGACGTGGCGAAGTATGGGCGACTACTCAAGCAGGATTACCCATCAGCAATCAACAGCTCACTATTGCGGCGAGTAAGATCATTGGTGGAACCACATATACGAATAGGTTCTATGGTACGACTACACGTACCGTATGGAATCCACGCAAATATCCTAGTGTACGCTTAGTTGGTATCGCTGGGGATAATCCGGCTATAGTTCCCAATACTGGGGTAAGTAATAATGTTATAGTGCCCCCGTTGAAGTATTTCAGAGATAATTCGAGTACGGTACCGATATCGGTCACTTCACCACAAACACTAGCAGTAACACGGGCACCTTCAGGCGATTCGCAATGGACGATGATTTCTATCAATAAAAATACTGGCACGGCGATGGCTACCGCTGGAATAGCCATTACGGGCACAAATACTTTTAATGACACATTTGGCGCGGCTGGCGGGCCTGCCTACATCCCAGCCGATAACATCTTGATTGGTGCAACAAAATTGGTCGGAGGGGCGGCGGCGGTAGTGACTCAGGCTGAAATCACACAGCAATTATCTAATGGTACGCCTCTAGTCGAACGGTACGATATCCCATCCTATGATACGATCCCACTTGAAGGTGGGGTACTATTTCAAAAAGCATTATTGGCTTGCCATACTTCCAATACGACGGCGCAAGTATTTGCTTCGTACTATGACCTTTACTCGCAAGTTACCAAGCTGGGAGATGTCGACGGCTGGGATTTGACGAAAGATCAATCGACGGTCGAGCTGGAAGCCATGAATGATTTATCGCCTTTAGTTGATTTTTCTGGTGCGGGCAAATTCAGCGGGAAATTCTCCAGATTCTATGTACAGGACGATACGGCGTGGAAACTTGGGGTCACTGTAGGAGTAGCGTACATCAGACTTTACCCCGATTCAGATGACTCAACAAGATACTGGGAAGGCGTAGCATTAATCCCTGGTTGGTCTACGGCCGCTTCGATCACGGCCGGCATTAAGGAGAATTTATCCTTTATCGGCTACGGGGCTTTTGAATTACGAGGAATATGATATGGCTGATATTCTCACATTAGAAGAATTGCTCAAGCCTGATAATGAACAATTCGATTTCATTGCTGAATCGTGGGGACGCAAACGCATTATTCTGCGAAAGGCACGGGTGGCGGACGTCGAAAAGGCACGGGTGGCAGCTCGTGGCCAAGATGGGAAGTTCAATAACGCTGTTTTTCAGTGTGTATTATTCGCCCTATGCTCTGTAAACCCAAAAATTCCGGAAATCGAAGCGGGAAAACTACAAGAAAAAAGTGCCCTTGAGATTGAGCGGGCATTTCGGGCGATCATGGGGGAAGAACAAAAATCTCTCCCTTTGCCATGAGAGAGCGTTTGGAGCGGGATTATTTCCTGTTCCAGATGTTCTCATTGGCCAATGTACTAAACGTACCTTTATCAGTGATCCGCCGAATGAGCCTGGAAGAGTTCTATGGCTGGTTTGAGTTCAAGCGAATGGAGCGCGAAAGTATGAAGGAGCAAGCGTAATGACGCTATTCATTCGATTTGCGACGGCTGGTTTGGATTCCGTCGAGCACGGAATACACCAGTTGGATCAGATGATCGATCGATTCGCTACTGATCTTGATAAAAGAGGCCTCGGCACAGCGATTACCAATATATTTAAGCCATTGGAGCGATTTTCATTGGCTGATACATTTGCGAATGTAGGCTGGAATGCCATTCGAGAAGGTATTAGTTCAGTTAGCGCAGGAATCTCGACCCTAATCGATGGAAGTATCAAGGCGGGGGAAGAGTTTGAACGGCTCGCGGCTAAAGCAGGTACCATTTTCGGGCCTGGTGCCATGCAGGTAGGGATAAATGCAGCAAAAAACTTCGAAAGTGCATACGGCATTGCAGCGGATGAAGTTTTAGCGCGTATGCAACGGCTTAAATCAGCCGGATTTGATCCACTAAACAAAACTGGGAGTGACATACTACGTTCCCTGTCGGAAGCGGCGCAAGGATTGGGTACATCATTCGAACAGGTCTTTAATCCTTTGAACCGGATTGCTGTTACAGGCGAAGTAACCCAAAGATCGTTGGTTTTATTGGCCCAATCTGGCGTACCGGTGGCAGAAATTTTAACTGAAAAATTCGGGTTAACGGCGGAACAAATCAAAAACATTGATAAATACAGCATTGACGGCAAGAAATTTATGGTCGAATTCGCTTCGGCTCTGGAAGAGCGATTCGGTGGAGCTCTAGAGCGCACAGCAAAAACAAGTGAAGGACTCTGGGCACGAATCGAAGATGGGATTCATGATGTGCTACAGCTTATTACCTCTAGTGAGGCATGGGATGCTTATTTGGCGCAATTAGACGAAGTGAGAAAAGCCATCGGACGATTGGCTGAAAATGAAGAATTCATTGATTTTGCGCGCAGTGTTGGTACATTGAGTGCGGAAATCATCACCAATATTGGACGGCTGGCGAAAGATACTATTTATGGTATTCAACAGGTTGCAGGGTACGTAAAGCCGACAATTGATTGGCTCGCTGATAAGATTGAGCTTTTGAGTGGATCGTACCTTGAAAAACAATTCAAAGCCGAGGATATGGCGGCCGAAATGGAACGGCGAGTCGCAAAACGCAAGTCTGAAGGCATTATTGTCGGAATACCATCAGGAGTACCCTCTGGAGAACCAATATTCACGCTTGCGAAGAAAGAAAGAGATAGAGATTTCGCCGAAACAATGCAATATCTTAAGCGAAAAATCGAAGAGGAGAAGCGGATTAAAGCCGAAAAACAGCATGAAGAACTCCGAATGGCTAAAGAATATGCAGAAGCCGAGAGATCGGCGATCAGGAATAAACTCCGGCAAACTCTAGATGACTATGAAGAGCAATTCCGAGAGCGAAAGCGACAACTAGAGCGGCAATACCAATATGAGAATCTCATTCGGGAACAACAATACGAATCGGAGCGAATAGGGTACACCAGGAAATATGAAGACGAAATGCGGCTTCTGAAACGGCGGCAAGAAGATATTGCCCGATTGCGTGAATCAGAAAGTAGGGCCTCATTAACCGAGGTACAAAAAACAATATCAGAACGGGAACGGGGAATTATCCGGTCGGGCTACACTGCTAGTGATACTATGTGGCGATTAATGGAGAGGGCTGGGATACGTACTACTGGCGAATTGTATACCCCAGAAGGTACAAAACGGTTGCAAGACCTATTGGAGCGCGAACGAATAGAACGAGAGCGGAACTTCGAAGACGAGCAAATTGCCTTAAAACGGCAGCAAGAAGACGAAATGCGGCAACGTGAGTTTTTGCAAAAACAAAATATGCTACTTCTCGAACAGCAGCAGAAGGCAATACTAGAGAACACTAGTGCATTGAAGCAATTCAAGGCGCAAATTAGGCACCAACTTGAAATCGTGGATTCTTCGAAATTCGTCGAATCCTTCATTGATCAAATTTTCAGAGAGACAAAAATCCGTGTGCGGATGAAACAAATTCCGGTGGCGGCACCATGAGGCACAATAATGAGTAGTATTGCATTTTATGGTACATCGCCGGCCGGCACCGACTATTACGTTCAATTGCCGTGGCATAGTGGGATTTCATTTACTTTCCCGAGGCAATCATTAGAGCGAGTGAGTATTGCCGGGAATATTATTCGGCAGGCGGCGTTGAAAAATGTGACGGCCGGGGCATCGAGATATTCGGGACTTGTCGAAACCTCGATAGCCGAGATCATATACCAGATGGATTTTGCGTTGACAAATGCTTATTTGGCGTTTTGCGGCAAGGTCTTCAATGTGCAATTCGACGCTAGAGTCGGCGACCAAATCATAGCGGGGAAGCGGGCGGTAGATATTGAATTCAAGGTGATCGCTCAAATAGTATGAGCATAACGGCAGGCATAATTGGCAATGCCTATATTGGCACGGATAGAATCGGGATAATCCGAGAAGGATTCATTCTCAACTTGTGCAACATATCTAGGTTATTAGTCGCGGCTTTCGGGCAGCAAGTTCCAACTCTATTATCGCCGGCGGCAAAGGTATTGATTGATGGGGTCGATGTTTCCCAATATGTAACACGATTAGAGGTACACCATGTAGCTGATTCGTCGGCAAATATGGCAAGACTGGAAGTGCAATATGATGATTTATCGGTACAATCAGGGACTTCGGAGATATTGATTAGAATTGATTATTCTCTTTCGAATGGCTTAAATTTTTCAGCGGAAAGATTTCACGGAAAGGTCGTTACAATTGAATCACCGATTGGTGATGGCGGACAAAAGGTACACAATCTTATTTGCTATGATTTGGGATACCGCTTGAGCATGGAGGAACCATCACTCGGCGATTATACCTATATGCACTATTCGGCAAAAAAGTTGATTGATATGGAGCTTGCAGCGAAAGGATTATCGCCATCTATAGGTACCTTCCAGGATTACTCGGTGATCGTTACCCCGTCGAAATTTAAAAATGGGCGTGAGCTCATTTACGCGATTGCAAATGGAAAGCGAAAAACATTAATGTTCATGGCTCCATCGGGACAGATGATTTTAACCGATTTCGAAAACCCAATTTCTTCGACATGGGAATTCCCCTTGCAGGGACAAATCTCTCAGCAGACATATCAGAGCACGTTCGAGCGCTATAATAGAGTACCGTTCACTGGATATTGGAGTGGAGTTTACAACGACTATGCTGATCAGGCCATCTATGGGGTTCTTAGTCATTCTGGAGTGACTAGGTACATTAGCGGGTTAACGAATGCAGAGGAACTTAGTTTTGCAAAAACTATCTGTGATGATTCGAAATTTCAGCGAATTGATTTCGTCGCACCATTGAACCCAGCGATATTCCCAGGGTGTCGCATAAAAGTCACTAAATCCAATGGCGATGAATGCCATGTACGGATCGACTCTATCGTAGATATGGCTGATTGGCAATCGGGTTTCTGGTCAAATTTTTCTGGCAGAATTGTGACGGTATGAGTGCACAGATAATTATCACTGATATCAATGATCAAGCTCTGAACTACTGGGATATCGGTCTCACGGAACCAGGAAACACCTATTCTATCGGCACAATTCGAATTAAAAATATTGGCGATAATACTCCTGATTTCGCCAAATTATCCGCAGCGCTTCTAACATGGCGGTACACCGGAGGAATCAATAGCCAAGGACAAGAAATGATCGATGAAACTTGGCTCCAAGCTAGAATTTCCGCTTCGGTATTTTTGCCAATTGGCGGCGACCCTTCAATGAGCAATGTACTGACTCTGCCGGCGCTCTCGGCAGGTAGTAGTATTGATGTGGATTTACGGATTTCGGTACCTTCATCGGCTAACTCTGGCGGAGCAATTGGAGTAATTCCATTCATAGATTATGGAACAGTTTGATTTCGATCCAACATTCATTATCCAGCCTGAAAATAGCAATAGACCTATGTCTAGGGCTATTGTGGTACAAAAGATTTCCGATTGGCTTTATGTCGCAAATTTCGGCGGGCGAAATATGGAAGTGCGCCAAGCTGGGCCTGATCTTACGATCGGACAAATGTGCACATACATTGATATGGGAGCGGACAATCGATGGATCATCGATGCAGAAGGACAATATCCTTCTCGCTGGCCACGCTCACTGAACGATATCGCGGAAATGAATCCTCCAGGGGCATTTATGCTCTTAATGATGGCCGACAATCCAAAAAAATATACCTATCGACCAGCGAAAGTGATCGCACATGCTGGGGATAGTGTGCTAACTGTGCTTTGCTGGGATGGGCTCATTCGGACACTGCCAACAGAATACATGGAGCAACCTACTCCAGCGAATCTTTTCGCAGTAGGTGATCCGGTATTATGTTATCAAAAATATCCCAATGAATGGATCATCATTGGTAAACCAGGAACATTAGAAGAAACCCTTCAGGCGACAATACGGTACACACAAGTTGACGTCAGCGAAAGTGGCGGATCAACAACTACATATCAGGATTATTTCATTAGTTGGGCATGGACGAACGGCATAGGTGGCGGAACATTAGATATCCCATTTTCTTTGGCCTTCGATAGCGGTGGAAGCCCAGCTCACACAAAAACAGTAGAAATCATTGGAATATCACCAATTCCGACACTCGATCTTGATAGTGTTTCATTTTATCACCCTCCGGTACCACCATTTAATATGATTGCCCACCACTGTTATTTGACGGCATTAAATATAGTGTGCACTAGTGGAATTAAGCGGTTCCGAATAGAATTCTCATATTATCCTCCGGATTACCCAGGCTATAACCAGCTCTGGCGAATCACGGCTGAAGTATGATATACTTAAGGCGGAAATAAGATATGGCGTGGACGAATTCGATTAGTGCTGGGAGCACGATCACAACGAATCTCTGGCAAGAAATGCGGGAAGCCGTAGCGATGTACGACGGTATCGGAATATCGAATTCGGCAGGGGTGACAATTTCTTTTTCTTCGCCTTTTTCTTCGGTAGATGATTACTGGGTACATGCAGTTTGGCAGGAATACGATTCCGGCAATGGCGATTTAAAATGCACGAAGGAATTGAATTCAGTGCTGATCGAGAATACAGGATCGATCTGGGGGAAAAAATTCCATTATCGAATCGGCAGAGTGAAGAATCTATGAGATATTTGATCCTTATATTTTCTTTGATCTGTACATTGGCTTTTGCTGACGGAATCAATTTTGCGCCGAATGGAAAGATTTCGATGGCTTCGGGTGCATCGATTATCTTTTTGGGGGCTGCTCCCATCGGGAGCGCACCTATTGCCGGATTCATCGGGATACCAACTAATGGAACGGATCCTTTAACTGTAACTTTCACTGATCTTTCGAGCAATACTCCTACTTCGTGGCAATGGTACTTTGGCGATTCATCGGCAACGACAACACAAAACCCAACGCACGAATATATAGCGACGGGTGTGTACACTGTTTCGCTCTATGTGTCAAATGTGTATGGCAATGACACAGCCACAAAGACCAACTACATCACAGTTACATCATCTTCAACTCCTGACGAAATATGGCTTAATGCTTCGATGACTTCTCAGAATACGCCGCCACCGTATGAAGTACTCGGCCCCTATGCTTTCAATATCTGGGTATGGCTAGATCATGATCTCAATACTTCGTATGAAGCGCCAAGCAATAATGATAGCATAGGGTATAATTTCGGTTCGGCGAAAACAGTAACCCGGCTTAAAATCCAAAATGTACTCGATAACGGCATTCAGAATTGGACATTATACGGCGGGAATTCTTGGCCGCCAACGGATTCATTAGCAACTGGGATATTCGCCAATAATGAATCGCTACAAGAGGTAGCGATCTCTAATAGCATGGCATATCAGTATTACCGCCTGAACTGGACATCGACCTATAACGGGAGTACGGCTGAAGTTTGTGAACTGGAATTTTGGGGGTACTGAATGAAATCATATTTGTTATTATGTCTTGCATTGGCTTCAATTGCAATATGTTGTTTTGGTGGTGGGTCATCACTCTATCCTTGGCCAATTTATCATTCTTGGAACGATCTAGCTTCTTGGGCGCAACCATTGATCGCTTCCGGAAGCGCATTACCCGCAGCTTCATCGGCATACGAGGGCGACCTTTTCATTGTGGCGACCGATACGGTATCGATGTACCGAAAAGGGCCTAACTCTTGGATGATTCTAGCTGGTGGGGGCGGAACTGCTACATCATCATTCCCCGATGGGATATCGATTGGAAGCGGCACGGTGGATGCTTCGATTGCCCGAATCGGCATTGGTACATTAAAAATCGCTTCCTACATCATAGTTCCACCAGAAACTGCTACGCCAACTAATAATTTAGCGACGGGGACGTTGTGGTACGATTCTAACCAAAATAAACTCAGATGCTATGATGGGAGTATGTGGCACAATTTATTTTGATGAAGGATAATAATAATGATCTCTATCATGATCGGGCTTGCGTTGTGTTACCGCATTGAGGTAAACTTAAGACATGGAGACAATTATTTACGGTTGGCTCGCCACGAATTGGCAAAGCGCGCTTCTGGCGTTAATCCTCGCTTTCCTCTTCGTCCGGTTAGGTCGCTATTTCGAGTTGCAAAACCTGATTCTCCGAAGATTAAACCGCTTGATCCGGCTCCACTGTGATCGGCACCCCGAACATGCCGTGAAGATCCTCGGCGACTTTGAAGAGGAAGAGCAGAAGAAGGTGGAGGGAAAAAATGATTGACCGGAAAAGTTGGGGGGCGGCTCCGCCATCGGCGGACTATACGCCGATGAATGCTGTCAAGAGGATAGTGATTCACCATTCGGCGACATCACCGGATATCAGGGTGAAAAATATCCAATACTATCACATGCATGATCGGGGCTGGATAGATATTGGGTATCATTTCCTCGTGGACAGCGATGGGAACATCTATGAAGGCCGGCCTACCTGGGCGATTGGCTCCCATTGTGGACACCCAGATGAGCCGAAGAAAGACTGGCTATTCGGCAACGCTGGTTCTTTGGGGATTTGTGTGGTCGGGCATTATGACGCTGTGAAACCACTACCGAAGGCCATTGAAGCAATCAAGCAGATATGCTCTCATTATCTGAATGTGCCGGTCATCGGCCATTTCGAGACGTGGGTTCCTGGGAGACAGAAGAAGACATGTCCTGGGAAATATCTATCAACCGAGCTATTCGGTCAAGATCGCTGGGATAAATATTTTGGAGGCAAATCATGAATCTATATGACTTTGTTTTTCCCCTTGTGGTCGGCGGCGTAGTAGCTGATATCTCTCATAGAATCATAGACTTTTGGCGGTCTCGCCAATCAGGCATTCAAGCGGGCCTGCAAACGCTGGACGACCGGCTTGAGGCGCTCATTCAGAGGCGGTTCTCGGACTTTAAATTCTCTGAAGGAACGCACCAAGAATACGACCGGTTCATTGCCGAGGTCGTGAAAACCATCAATGACATGGTGGGCGATGGCGTGATCATTCGCCGGATACTGCGAGCTATCGCCGAGCAGAACTCCGACAAGGCAAAGGAACTTTTGCTGGAACAGTTACGGGCATTCCTTGGGAAAATCACAGCGGGGAAGCTTGATGACTGCCCACCAGAATTAAAACAGATCATCAACCAAGAAAAAGAAAAGCTTGCGGTTAGGGTCGTGGCGAATCGAGTTCCGATCGCCTTCCCTGCCCTGGGTAAGACGGAAGACGCTATTCAGCGTGATATTCGACAGGCGGCAACCGCCAATAAGATCAATGAGACTGAAGGCCCCATAACCCAGCAAGACCTTGAACGGCTTATCGCCGAATCGAAGGCCCGCCAAGAGGCGCTTCGGAATCACTGATCATTATGTATTTCCTCGAAGACCATGACGATGTGGTGATCACGGGCATCCATCGAATGCTCGACCACATTCAGGATACTCTCACACAAGACGAATACTACCGGCTCAACCACATACCTGCGGCAGAAATAGAGCGGCTGGCCGATTATATTCGCGGCTGGCTATATCTCCATGGGATTGACCGTCGGAAGAGGTCTACCGATTCAGAGCCGCGGTAAGAGCCGCGGTAAGCATTTTCTCGCATTCCTCCCACGATTCGACCTGAAACGCCAGCCCACCAGCGGCATTGCATTTTTCACGGAATTCCGCCTGGAGCTCGGCTCTGTTTTTATTGGTTTTCCCTTGAGGTTTTTTCACCTCGATACCAAGGAACCGGCCATCCGGCAGGAACCCACATAGATCCGGCGTCCCTGCCGGTGCGCCGACTATCCACCGGCCACCAAGATTTATTTTTCCAGTGAAGATCCTGAAGATGTGAACCTTCGGGAATTGTTGGCGGATTCGGCGCATAATTTTCGCCTTCACTTCGGTTTCGGTTTTTTTGCATTCAGTTTTTGCGGGGTCTTTCAGGCAACACTCGCATAGTACTTTCCGAGCGTCCTTCCCATACTTTAGCCCGGTCATGATTGCGTTAACTCTCATGGCCTGCCGCTCGTCACATTCCTGCAGGGTGATTCTCTTGTCGAGGTAGCGGCAATAAACGAAATTTGCAGGCATAATTATTCCTCCGTCCAAAAAAGGAGGGCTCCCAAGAGACTTGAGAGCCCTCAGAAACCTAAGCGATAGGAGATGTTTCGTCGTCTTCTTCCTTAGTATTATGAGCCGGCATACCTATCTCCCGTTGCACGTAGGACACATAGGTTGTGCACTTACGATGTTGGGTTTTCAGCTTATTGAGTTTCTTCTTCTGGTCGGGCGTGACTGCCTTCAGCAATTCGTCAAATCCGCCAGGGGAGAATTGACAGATCGAGAGCGGCGGTTGGCCAATGATTTCCTGTGTTCCCATCCAGATGGACGGTAGGTCATACTCATACCTACTCGGACGGGTCACCAGCCGGTAGGTATAGCCAGATTCTGTGGTGAGAGACCCACCAGCGTCCGCCAATATCTTCTTTTGACGGGCGTTCAGCTCGGCAATGATTTTTTCAGCGGCGCTCTGGTATGCCCTCAAGACTTGGAGCCTGTCCATGATCAGCGGCAGGTTTGCCGGAATCGCTTCCGGCAATGGGTCGGTTGCCACCGGTTTCATCTGGATTATCCCGCGATAGGCTTCGCACCGATCATTAATCGGGCAAAACGCACAATGATCCCCTACCTTGGGTTGGAAGTCAGAATCAGCGGATAGCTGATCAATGATTTGTCCGATCGCCTTCTCGGCGGCCAACAAAGATTCATGGTTCCAATCGAATGATTTTATTTTTTTTTGTTCGACGAAAACGAATGATGTTTTTATTTTCTCGCCCCCGTAGATAGCCTTAGCCGCCAAGGCGTAGGTTGCCAGTTGCAGGTTGTCGCTCGGCCAAGATTGGCCGGTTTTCCAATCGATGATTTCGATTGTGTCGCCGCGCAGTAATACGAGGTCGAAAATTCCTTTCAGCCCCCACGTATCTTGCCCTGGAATATCGGCGTAAAACATGCCTTCAGGACAGTCGTTTGACTCGACGGCTAGGATATGGGCACTGTCTATGACCGAGGGGAGGCTCAATATGTATTCGTAGACTGCTTTCGCGCGGTCTATCATTTCATCAGTCGGTATAG
>Ga0078972_1005969_pt1 | contig 29889 bp, 30 predicted proteins | sample YelNatPaOPGAMG01_FD_67568 | JGI IMG/M metagenome (GOLD analysis project Ga0078972, IMG submission 67568) | Hot spring thermophilic microbial communities from Obsidian Pool, Yellowstone National Park, USA - OP-RAMG-01 (SPADES assembly) (version 2) | ecosystem: Environmental > Aquatic > Thermal... | reverse complement strand
ATTGGGAGCTACAAAGAGAACTCGAACATACAACAACTTTATGTAAGATAAAAAAGCCTCTAAAACCTTGATACAAAGGCATTTAGAAGCTTTTTTTATTTTATTTGCTGCAAAAGTCAGGATATTAGCAGTATTTAATAAAACTATCTACGTTCTTTTGAAGATTAAAAATTTGAGGTTTTATACCTGGATCATTTGGCAGATAAGTTGTATAAGAAATTTAAGATGCAATATTAATATTGTACAATTTAATTTAAAATCTATTTCAAATCATCCTTTATAGCTCTTTCATCTTCTCTTCTTGCTTCATTTTTATAAAGATCAGAAATCTCTCTTAAAATGTTGCTTGCCGTCGGATATTTATACCTCCAAATTTTTGAATATCTTTCATATTGCTCTGCCAATTCACGTTCCTGTTCTCCACCTTCAAGGGAAGATTTTGAAACAGGCCCCCTTTTGTTATAAATGCTAGTTATAAATCCTTCATCAAGTTCTTCACTTGCTATTTCATCAATTACTTTACATATTTCTTCAGGTGGCCAACTACCTTTCTCATCTTCCAAAGCTAATGCTAATATTTGACCTATTTGTATATCAGCAAACTTTATTAAATCTAATTTTTTGCAAAGTTCTCTTGCTTCATCTATCCATGACTTCAGTTTACCAAAATCTATATTTTTGTTATCATCAATTCCAGGAAGAGTTTTCCAATTATCAAAAAGAATCTGGCGAAACGTTGCTCTTTGTTTTTTTAATTCTTCGGGCAATTCTTCTGCTTCTTCTTCATTATTCTTATCTTTAGAATTATAAAAGTATTCGATTGCACTGGCAAATAACTTAGGATCCTTTGACAACTCTTTATATAATATTTTTGGAGGTCTTCCACTACCAGCTTTTGCAAGAATAGGGAAATATAGCAATTCTAGGTAGGCAATCTCTTCTTCACTAACTTTAGATTGATCAAGAATTTTAAACAGTTCTTCTATTTCCCAGAAAAGGCCAGAAAAATTACCTATGTTTTCTTCTAAAGCAGCCTGTCTAAGCAAATCCACAATAATTTCTGAAGAAAGTTTCCTCCCACATATATGAGCGTTATAGATCAGATTTAAAGCGGCACAGTATTCTTTCACTTCTACTAACCGTTTTAAAAAGTAAATTACATCATCAATACTTAAAATGCTTAAGTCAGATAGATTCGACGCAACTTTTTTCCAGTATTCTTGTTGTACTCGCACATCAAAATTATTTAATGTTTCCCAAACATCTTTATTTAGCGGTAATGCTATAAATAAATTAACTAATTTTTCTGACGACCAATTCTCAGAACGAGCTTTTTCTATTACATTTTCAATATAAGCCCATCCATTTTTACGTGCTTTTCCTGATATATAAGCTTGAGCAAGCAACGTTTTATTTTTTTCACTATTACATAATAGAGCAAACAAAGATTCTTCTTCTTCACTAGTTAGAGAAATTTCACATAATGTATTTCCAACTATTCTTGGATCTTTAACATGACTGGATAATTCAGCTATCCCTTTGATGCCTGAATCATTTTTTATTGCCTGTAATGCCTTTTTCCTGTCTTCATTAACATCTTTACTAGCATCTTCAAGGTTATTGTTATTGAGATTAAATTTTGGCCCATTGGGATATTTAGGAAAACCATGAAAATCATCATCAAAGAGCCATTGGAAACGTTGTATTATATCTCGTGGTTCTAAACTGCTATAAAGTTCTTCTATTTTATCTAATTCCTCTTCAGATAATACCCAATTAGAATTAGAGTAGAAATGGTGATTATGTAAAATTTCTCTGAGCTTATTCCATAGTTCACATCTTCCTTCACTAATTAAATCTACCACTTCTGACATTTTACATATTATCTTCTCCCTTTCATGAGGAAAAGGATAAAGATCATGAAAATGTTGCATAATTTCACACCATCTTTTACCATTACCATCTGCATTTTTGAGAGTTCTATCTACTATTTCGGTAATACCCTCTGAATACTCTTTGGACATAAAACTATTTTCCACTTCTTCAGAAAATTCTCTCCAGCATGGTTTATAATTCTTGATACCATCACTATAATGTTGTGGAAGAAGATTAATTAATAATTTCCATGCTACTTCCGGTTCTTTTTTCAATAATAAGTCTATAACTTCCAGCCTTTGCTTTAAATTTGCATAAGTTTGAGGTGACCAGAGAAAAAAAATACTTCTTAAACTGTTAAAGGGTTTATTGGCTATCGCGTAACCAGGATCAAGTTCTTCTAATTTCGCTAATAAGGGTCTATCGGCTGTTGTATCATCAGGATCAAGTTCTTCAAATTTCGCTAATATTAGTGCAACTCTTGCGAGTAATTTAGGACTCCATGCTAAACCTTCCAATGCCCAGAGTAAGTTTGAGTAGGCGCTAACAGAGAAAAGACTATCTGTTTTAGAAAACAATTTCATTATAGGCGGCGGATTTTGAGAAAGAGATTTCTCGACTGCATCAAGGAAAGACGACGGCGAAGCTTCTGCAATAAGAGGTAATATATCAGACAAAGAATGCCAAAGTTTCCAATTTGCATTATTTAAGAGTTCCCAAACTAAATTATCTACCCAAGATTGAGACATGGAAGGTAAATCTAAGCCCCTTCCATTGTTTACTTTGTCTCCAAAGACAGCAATTAGTATGAGAGTTTGAACTATACCTTTTCTTAATTCTTTTGAATATTTCGGTACTTTCCAATAAACCGGATCCATCCAACTTTTTTCTAGTTCAAGGTCAAGAGATGGATCTATCTCTTTTAATACTTTAAAAGAAACACTTTTAAAATTGTCAAAATGATTTCGTGTTAAAAAAGGTGAAAGAGTAAAAAAAGCATCTATATGCGAAGTTAATTTCCACATACTTCCGATTTTTATTATAGGCGGATCTGGCACATATAAATATCCTTTTAAAGATTCAACGAATTTGTCATATGTTATTTTTGCAATTTCACTAACTATGGATCTATCTCCATCCTCATCTTCATCCCACTTTCCCATCAGAATAGCTGGTAAAAGATCTTTTGCTTTATCATACTTAGCCCATCCTGGTTGTTGTGAAATAGGAATTAATCGCTTTCTTAATACTGAAATAATTCTTGTTGTATCTACTGAAAGACGTTCAGCCTTATCCTGTGAAATTCCCATTTTTTTTAAACTAGAAATAAAATCTCCTCTATTTATAACAGGTAAAATTATTTTGTCTTTAAATACTGTATTATCAAGCTCTAAAGGAATAAAAATACGATGATTATTAGAATATGAAAGTGTAGAATCTACATTCTCAAACTTAGGAACTATTATTAGATTATTTTTGCAAGTAGTAACTATATGCTCAAACGAATCTTCATCTTTAACAACAATAGCTCTTGACAAAAAGTTCTCCTTCTCATCTTCTATTGCAGTTAAAATTACCGATGCTAAAAATCCTATAACTTCATCTTTAGTAAAAAATTGAACTGCTAGAGGAAAATAGGATGATCTTAACCAATCAAGAACCTTTTCCTTTTCTTTCTCTCTTCCACCAAGTATGAGTTCTGGTATAAGCGAAGGGTTTGTTGCACTACCGTTTGTTGCACTACTCCATTCATTCCACCAATCTGCCAGAGATAAAACATTTTTTGGATATTTCCCAATATGTTTCGCTAACCATGCTCCAACTGCAGGAGCTTGAGTAAGCCATTCTTCCAAATCTCGAGCATCATAAGCTCGCACATCACGCCAGATATTATCTTTTTTCTTTTCTCTTACCCATTCATCTTTCTTGGTCCATACCCTTGGAGTTACAAAAACGTAAGTTGTTTCTGAAGGTTTTAAACCATTAGGGTCTTGACTTCTCGTTTTATAATCTTCCTCAGCTTTTTTTCTTATATCTTTATTCGTACCAAGTTCCCAACCAGAGAGTCCCTTTGGTATATATTCTGTCTCTTCAAGAGATTCTAATTTTCCATCCCATCCTGGTTGGACTATGGCATCACCTTCTGGAAAAGATATAAATTTTATACTACTTGATGTAGATGTAGCTATTATTAGCCGACTAATAACAAGGGGGAGATGATCTTGACAATCACGTCTCTGCGCCCAAATTTTTAAATCTGTGCTATCAATCCATTTCATATTCATACTTTCATACCACTTTTTAAATTTTCTCTACTTTAAAGCTCATTTAAAAACTCCACTTAAAATCTTTTTCATCAAAAAGTTCTCCTACCCGAGAAATGCCTTGTAAGCCTTATACGTCTCATACAGATCGGCCTTTGATGATATCTCAAATGGAGAGTGCATAGAAATCAAAGCTGGACCGCAATCAAGGGTTTCAATGTTGTGTTTTGAAATATATTTTGCAATTGTACCGCCGCCACCTTCATCCACTTTGCCAAGTTCAGCAACCTGCCACACAACGTTGTTTTTATTAAATAGATCTCTAATCTTTGCAACGAACTCAGTATTTGCATCATTTGCGCTATACTTTCCACCATGACCTGTAAACTTCGTAATTACTACCCCGTTATTAATGTAAGCAGCATTATCAACTTCGTGTACATCTTTATACATCGGATTGACAGCAGCGCTCACATCAGCCGATAAACATTCAGATTCTTTAAAAAAGGCTAAAATATTAGCAAAGCTTGGTTCTATTCCCTTTCTCTTCAAGATTTCTACCGCTATTTCAAAAATAAAGTTTGACTGTGCTGATGTATTGCCCTCTGAACCTATCTCCTCTTTATCCACCATTAGCACTACCTGCGTTTTGTCAGAGACAGTAGTATCAAAAAACGCCATAAACGAAGTATACGCACAAATCCTATCATCCTGACCATAAGCCCCTATCAGACTTCTATCAAAACCAACATCCCTTGGTTCAAAGGCAGGAACAATCTGAATCTCAGCGCTAATGAAATCCTCTTCGATAATACCGTATGTTTCTTGAAGATAATTTAATACGTTTAATTTAATCTGGTCCTTTTCTTCGTCAGAAAATGGCAAAGATCCACATATTAAGTTCAATTTATTTGCATCAAAGGCATCTTTTACTACCTTCTCATCAATTACCTTTTTTGAAAGGTGAGGTAAGAGATCCGGTATAACAAAAACAGGATCGCTTATGTCATCACCTATTTTTATTTCAACTACTTCGCCACCAGACTTAATCAAGAAGCCATGCAGCGAAATAGGAATATTCAACCACTGATATTTCTTAATCCCACCGTAATAGTGAGTGTGAAATAAACCAAGGCCGCTATCTTCAAATAAAGGATTCTGTTTCAAGTCCAACCTGGGTGTGTCTATATGACTGGCTACGATCTTCATTCCTGAACCTTCAGAGAGCTTTACCAGAGCTAAATTTTTATTTTTATTTATAAGAATAAATTCTCTATCTTTTTTGTTCTTCAAAAAATATTCGTTTACAAATTTTACCGTTTCCCTTTCGGTCTTACAAATTCTTAAAAATTTTTTATATGAATCTGCAAAGCCAAATATTTCACCTTTATCAGATACGAACCACGCATTCTTTTTCTTTCTAAATAGAGTATCTTTTAAATCTGACATATAAACCTCCAGATATTTAAATTTTTGACCTCACAAAGCAGTGAACAATTATTTTTTAACAATAAAATTTTTACCCTCATAAACCTTTTGGCTAATTTTGCCCTCCTCAAAAAGCTTATTTAATATTCTAGATATATCTTCATCATTTGCGCCAAACACGTCCATCAATTCCTCTTTAGAACATGGTCTGATACTTACCATCTTGGCAATAGAGAGCTCGAGAAATTCATGAAAATCCATATTCTTATCTGCAAACGGTTTTATTAGTTCAGCATTTAAATCTTTTAGCTCGGAGTATATGTGCATCAACTCAAAATTCGTCAATCTCCTGGCGTTTTCTTCAGCAGGCGGTCTGTCTATGGTGCCAATTTGAAACTTGTGTGGGTTTATAAACTTAACCGCCCTTTTCAGGTCGCTAATATCCTTATCACTATCGTTAAAGTCCTTTACAAACAAAACTTCCAGCCAAACCTCACCCTTGAACTTATCTCTAAATTCTTTTATTCCATTTATGATTTCATCAACCTTTAGGCTGCCATGAGGTCTGTTAATCTTCCTAAAAGCCTCTTGATTTGCTGCATCCAGGCTCGGTATTACCACGTCAGCATCCATCAAATCTTGTTGCACATCAGCTAAATTTAAAAGGCTTCCATTGGTAAGCACAGCAATCTTAGCAAGGTTAAAACTCTTAACATATCTGATAAGCCTACCAATATCTTTATTTAAAGTAGGCTCTCCACTGCCAGAAAATGTAATAAAATCAAATTTCCCCATTTTCTTATAATTTTCTCTAAAATCTCTTTCAATCTCATCTGGATCGTAAAAAGATCTTCTATCATTTATAAGACTCGTTGTTCTTCCAACTTCGCAATAAATACAATTAAAATTGCAAACTTTGTGAGGAATTATATTTATCCCGAGGCTCAATCCTAGTCTTCTAGAGGGTACAGGCCCAAATAAAAATTGCATAAGAACCTCCATAAAAATTGTGTCAAACTAACTTAAATTATATCATCAGACAAATCACTAAATTGTAGATTTCTATACCAATAAAAATGGAAATTAAATAATAAACCAAAATATTTAAAGTATGCTTTTTGCTACGTGTGGATTTTTGAAAATAATTAATTTATAATAATTAAAAAATTTTAAGGAGAGTGTAATTTTGGAACTTTATTTAGATACAGCAAAAATAGAAGAAATAGAAGAAGGAGTAGAGCTTGGTGTAGTTTCAGGTGTGACTACCAACCCATCATTGCTTGCAAAGGCCAATCCGTCAGCCCCTATTGAACACTTAAAGAAGATTTGCAGCATTGTAAATGGTCCGGTAAGCGCCGAAGTGGTATCGACGAATTTCAAGGATATGATATCAGAAGGCTTAAAGATAGCTAAAATTGCAGAAAATATAGTTGTTAAGATACCCATAACCGAAGATGGTCTAAAAGCCACAAAAGTATTATCAAAAGAAAACATAGCAGTTAATATGACGCTTATATTCTCAGAATCTCAGGCTATCTTGGCATCCCTCGTTGGAGCGGCATACATAAGCCCATTTATAGGCAGATTAGACGATATTTCATATGATGGCATGAATCTGGTAAAATCGATATCTGAAATTTTAAACATAACGAATTCAAAATCAAAGATAATTGCTGCGAGCGTAAGACATCCACTTCACGTAGTGCAGGCAGCAAAAGCAGGAGCCCATATAGCTACAGTACCATTTAAAACAATTAAACAACTTGTGCAAAACCCCTTGACTGACATTGGACTCGAAAAATTCCTAAAAGACTCAAAGGGTATATCCATAGTAAATTGATGTATTACCCCAGCATCCCTGCTGGGGTAATTTTTTATAATTCAAAAAAATATTGGCAATCAAGGAGCTTGCGATACTATGAAGATGCTCAGGGTAATTTAATATAGCCCATAAGATCGTCTATATCTTCTTTGCTGCCCATAAAAACTGGCGTTCTCTGGTGAAGGCTGCTTGCCTTTATACTCAATATCTCCACATTGCCATCGGTTGCTCTACCACCAGCCTGTTCTATGAGCAAGCTCATCGGCGCAGCCTCATAAAGTAGTCTCAATTTGCCGCAGGGATTTTTCTTGTCCCCTGGATAAGCAAAAATACCGCCTTTTAGTAGGGTTCTGTGAACATCGGCTACCATAGAACCAATATATCTTGCAGAATAATTATTGGACTTAATATTTTCAATATATTTTCTCAGCGAATCGTCCCAGCGCTGGGAATAGCCCTCATTGATAGAATAAATCTTTCCTCTTGAAGGCATCTTCAGATTGGGATGAGACAGAAGATACGATCCCACCGATGGATCGAGAGTAAATCCGTGAGTACCGTTCTTTGTAGTATACATCATCATTGTCGAGGACCCATATACCACATACCCTGCAGCAACCTGCTTATAACCTTCCTGGAAAAAATTTTCTACCCCTTCACAATATTTTTTATAAATAGAAAATATTGTCCCCACATTTACATTTACGTCAATGTTCGATGAACCATCCAGAGGATCTAAAGCAATTACATATTTTCCATCTTTCCCCTTTTCGGGAAATATTGCATCGTCAACCTCTTCTGAAGCCAGGGCATAAAATTCACCTGAATCAGAAAGGTGCTCAATTAGCCAATTATTTGACAGCTGATCTAACTTTTGGACCTCTTCACCTTGAATATTTATTTTTCCCAATTTACCTAATATATCCGAGAGCCCAGCTTTTCTAATCCTTGAAGATATTATCTTTGTAGCATTTTCGATAGACATCAACGCTAAGCTCAGAGAACCAGTGGCCTGAGGAAATTGTCTTTCTTCTTCCAGGATAAAACGATTAAGGTCAATGCCGATCTTAGACAATATCAGTCAGCTCCTTCTTCAAGTTTCAAAGAACGAAAATCTACTTTTTTGTTACTTAAATCAGTATTATTTTTATATTCTACTTTAACTAAGTTAATATATTTATCAGTATATGATCGGGTATTGTAAACGTTTAACTGTGAGAAAAGAAAATCAATCTTTTTCTCTAAAACATCCAATATCTTATTTTTATCAACTTCAGGCAAATTCCACCACTTGTCTTTCAATGGTCCAAATACTTTTTTTCTTGTTTTGTAAATAAACTGTTCTTTTGTCATATTTTCTTTCCACTCTGATTTGAAATTCTCTTCGATAAATTTGAAGTTATATTCTTTAAATTCCTCAGGTGCATGATCAAACATTATGTTTTGAAATCCTGTAGCTAAATGTATCTCAGCTGTTTTGTGCTTTGGAAAATTATTAAATAGTTCATCTGGCAGCGTTGAGGCGCCGTGCTGAACTGCTCCACCTATACCATATTTTTCTCTTGCACGCTTTCCAATCGAATCCAAAACGCTAAAATCCAACTTCACGCTTGCGACTGATCCATCAGGCAACGGAATGCCACCATGGGCAGTGCCTGTTTGAACGCTTATTTTAGAAATGCCGGGTTTGGCGTTCAAATTAGACAGATATGCATCCATAAATGCCTCAAATTCATCTACTGTAGAATTTTTACCACCTATATGACCGATCTCAGCCCCTACAGAAACATTTATCCCATCTGGCTGAATAGACCTGATAAAATCAGTCATCTTTGAAGTATTTATATAATTATGATATTGCTGTTCTACTAACGTAGCCTTTGAATAGTCTACCAAAGTTGACGGATCTATATCTATATTGTAGAAACCTGCTTCAATAGCTTCTTGAGTAATTCTCTTTATCTTTTCTAATTCAGAATCTCGATCTGAAAAATAATTTTTGGAACTAAATTGAAAGTGGTCTCCCTGAACGAAAATCGGTCCCCTATATCCTTCTTTGATAGCTGCCGACAAAATACAGGAGATATACTCCAAAGGTCTCTGAAAAGTGTAATCTATCTCAGACCTTGCAATTTCAAATATCAAGGTTGACACCTTTCTCTCAAGAGCGACCTTAAAGATTCTTCTTGCAAAGTCATATGTCAAACACCTGATGTTTATTGCAGGAACAGTAAACTCAAGAGCTTCTTCTCTTCCTTTTGCCATATACAGATCGTGAATAGAGGCTGATACCGCGCCCATCATATTTGCATATTCTCTAATCAAAAGAAAACAATAATTTTTTAATTCTGAATCTTCAGAAAATACCGCTGTATAAATAAGCTCATCTATTACATCAGTTCTTAATCTATCTTCGTTTAAAAAAAGCTTGCCACCACTAATTAGACCATTGTCCTCAAGACACCTTATGATTTCTTCTTTCGCTCTAAACAAGCTAATCTCCCCTTTCGTACTTAAAATCATTCGCATATAAATATAAAACAAATATCAAAAAATATCAAATTTTCAACTGTTCTTATACAGCAAAACACTATAAGTTAGGCCAAGCGCTAGCCATATCATATAAAACAAACTGCCACTAAAAATTAATATTGTTAGCGATAAGAATAAACATGAAATTATCACGTAAAAATAATAAGGGATCTCTTTTTTCATTATAAAATGCAATAAATTTTTAAAAATTGAGTAAGAAAAAATTGAAATACCTGGAACGCTTAATATTGACATAACAAACAAAAAGATTACGCTTAAGAAAGGCGCTTCTCTTGAAAACCAAAAAATGCTCGGAACTGACAAAAATATAAAAAATGCAAAAAATATTGCTTTCAATGAAAACTTATATATATAGTTATATTTCTCTATTATAACCTTTTTAAAAAACAAAAAGTATATAAAGCACATAAAGAAAATTAAAACCGAGAAAAATATCTTAGCCTCAAAGCTGTTTAACAGCGTTCTAAAATCTAACACAACCGCACCATCATATCTTTTAACAAAGAATGGGCTCACATTTAAAAATGGTGGAGGGTTTCTTTTCGATGAAATCTCTAAAATATCTCCCGTTTTAGCTTCACTATCTTTTTTCAAGGTTCCATTGTGGATTATAACCTTTCCAGTTATTACAGCAGAATTTTTTAAAAAAACATCCGATCTATAAGCTATTAGATCGCCGTTAATTGTCCCGGCCACTATTAGGTTTGCATCGCGAACGATAAAATCTCCACTTATTATCTGACCCTGTTCAATGTTAATCTCTTTTTTTATCTGATCTTTTTTTAAATATCTCTCTTCATTGGGCTGATGGCCAAAATTTTGTTGACCTTGGGGCATCATTGGATTTTGTGCCTGGGCACAACCAAGAGAAATTGACAAAAAAGATAATGTTAGAAAAGAAAAAAATAAAAATATAACTTTTTTCAACTCAAAAGTTCCTTTCTTTTTTTATAGACAGAAAATGCAATAAACAACAAAAAACTGCTCATTAAAAGATAAACCAAAGAAATATTGTTGTACAAAACTGCCCATATAACCTCAAAAACATAAAAAACACTTTCTTCTATATCTATAGAAAATACCGAGTAATCAACATTGCTCATAAAAATTGAGCCAATCAAAAACACAAAGAACATAAAGGAGACAAACATTATAGAATTTTTTATAAATGCTTCCTTTTCAATTCTATACATTATCAACGAAAAGAGGTCGTCTGGAACGCTAAGAAATGGAAGGCTTTTTAGAGATGATGTCATTTTTTGTGAGGTCTGTCTTAAATAAAGGCAATTAGGACACTTCTCAACATGAGCCTCCAGCTCAGATAGCTGTTTTGATGTAATCATTCCAAGCTCTTCTAACCTTATAAGCTCTCTACATTCATCACAGCTCATAATCGCTCAACTCCTTATGAAGTTTTTTTCTACCTCTTGAAATTCTCATTTTAACTGTTCCCTCATCAACTGATAAAATATTTGAAATTTCCTTTATACTCATATCCTCTTGATAGAAAAGAACTATGGCAACCCTGTAAATTTCAGGAATTTTTAACAGAGCTTTCTCGACAGCTTCCTTGTTTTCATATCTCATTACCATATCCTCAGGCAACATAGATTCGTCTACAGGGTCGAAGCTCCTATCATCATCCTCTGAGGTCAGGTCCTCAAAAGATGTGTATTCCTTTTTTACTCTTTTTTTATCTATATATAAATTAGTCAACACTTTTTTGGACCATGGTATAAAAGGATAATTCGTGTCAAATTTATCCACGCTATTGTAAAACCTGATAAAGAACTCTTGTACGAGATCCTTTGCCTCCTCGGCAGATCCAGACAGTCTGTATGAAAGCGTATAAATGTAACTACTATACTTATTATATAGATCTCTAAAAGCAACTTGATCTCCCGACTTTATCCTTAAAATTAAGTCTGAATCCATATTTTAGAAAGCACCTCATACAATCACCTTTATTCTATTTATATTAAGTATATAACATTTACCAATGTTAAATAGAATACGATTTTGTTATTAAAAAAGAAACAAAAAAAAGGGAGCAAAATTGCTCCCTTTAAAGAATTTTAATTGTAATACTAATCTAAAAGATAGTTCTCAAATGACTGAAGGTGTTCCATCTCTTCTAACAAGATTTTCTCAAAAAGTCTTTTAGTAGCCAGATCGTCTTGCTTTTTCGCAAAATTAATTATCTCTTTATAAAGCTTTATAGCTTCTTCTTCGGCTTTAATGTCAAGCTCAAGCATTTCCTTCAAAGAAGATCCCACTTCGATAGCATTTGGTTTAGTAGTAGGAGTTCCGCCCAGTGCGAAAAGATGCTCTGCAATATCTTCAGCATGCTTCATCTCAGTGATAGATATCGTTTTCATATCTTCACCAACAATCTTTCCTTTAAAACCCTTAGCCTGTATATGCTGCCACATGTACTGAATGCTAACCTGAATCTCTCGAGCAATAGCCTGGTTTAACATTTCAAATAGCTGATCTTTTACAGTCTTTTTCTCTGGCATCTTATTACCTCCTTGAATTCTATATAATATATTATATTACAAAATTCATAAAGTAATAATAGAAATTACTCTAAAAATTCTTCTTTAAAAGACTTTAATTTTTCATCCTGGAGCGAAATAATTGGTGTTTCTACTGGCCATGGTATGGCTAAGAACTGATCGTTATATTTCACGCCGCTGGAATTTTCAGGGGAATATTCTGAAGAAGTTTTATAAAGCACTATTGCAAAATCGCTCAATACACAAAATCCGTGTAGAAATCCATCCGGCACAAAAAATAAATAATCGTCGCTGTCGTGCAAAATAATAGTAAAATATTTGCCAAAGGTTTTTGACTCTCTTCTGACATCTACAACAGCATCAAAAATACTTCCAGAAACACATTTTACTAGTTTTGCCTGACCATATGGCGCTTTTTGATAGTGCATGCCTCTTATAACATCTTTTTTAGAAAAAGACAGGTTGTCCTGAGAAAAATTCAGCTCAATTCCAATTTTTTTAAAATCAGAATCTTTAAAAGTTTCTTGAAAATACCCCCTATTATCAAAAAACTTTTTTGATTTTATTATTAAAAGGTCTTCAATTCCTGTTTCAATTTTTTCAAATGGCATTTTTCTCCCCTATTTAAATTATTTTTTTCATTTTATAATAAAAGTGAATTTTATAAAAGCACATTTAAGAAGGGAGTTAAAAATGGGCAAAACTATTGCGGAAAAAATTTTTTCAAAGCACTCAAACAAAGACGTAAAATCAGGTGATTACACCCTTGCCAAAGTCGATATTGTTCTAGTAAACGATATTACAGGTCCTCTTAGCGTAATGGAGTTTCAAAAATTAGGCAATATAAAGGTTTTCGATAAGGAGAAGATAGCTATAATATGCGATCACTTTACTCCAAACAAAGATATCAAATCAGCTCAAAACGTTAAAATGCTTAGAAATTTTGCAAAGGATCAAGATATAAAGCACTTCTATGAACCAGGACACGTAGGTATAGAACACGTGATGGTTCCAGAATTGGGGTTAGCTCGTCCAGGATATTTGATAATAGGGGCTGACTCACACACTTGTACTTATGGCGCTTTAAACGCATTTTCTACAGGAGTAGGCTCTACCGATGCTGGAATGGCAATGGCGACAGGAGACACATGGTTTAGAGTACCGCCATCTTTTAAGGTAGAAGTAGTAGGCAAACAAAAGAAATGGATTAGTGGAAAAGACGTAGTTCTTCACCTGATAGGAAAGATTGGCGTAGAGGGAGCAAATTACTTTGCGCTTGAATTTTGTGGTGAAGGATTAAAGAATCTTTCTATAGACGACAGATTTACCATATCAAATATGGCAATTGAGTGTGGGGGGAAAGCTGGCATATTTAATTACGACAGCATAACAGAACAATACTTGAAAGATCTGGGCATAAAAACACCTGATTACGTAGAAGCAGATAAAGATGCAAAATATGAAAATAGCATCAAGATAGATTTAGACGTCCTAGACTACACTGTTTCTCTACCATTTTCTCCAGACAATACTACAAATATAAACAAGTTAGAAAAAACTTATGTAGACCAGGTGGTAATAGGTTCCTGTACAAATGGCAGAATCTCAGATCTAAGAATTGCTGCAGAAATAATTTCTAACAACAAAGTTAAGGATGGGCTCAGAGTAATCGTTCTACCAGGTAGCCCAAAGGTTTATCTTGAAGCCCTAAGAGAAGGCTTAATAGAAAAGTTCATTTTAGCTGGCGCAGCAGTTTCTACGCCCACATGTGGGCCTTGTTTGGGTGGGCATATGGGCATTCTTGCAGAGGATGAAGTGTGCGTCTCCACCACCAATAGAAATTTCATAGGCAGAATGGGACACCCAAAGAGCAAGGTAATTCTCGCCTCGCCTGCTGTTGCAGCGGCATCTGCCTTAACTGGATACATAACTTCACCAGAGGAGGTAATATAAATGATTTTAGAGGGCTCAGCAAGAATTTTTGGAAACAATATCGATACAGATCTGATAATAGCAGCAAGATATCTGGCAGAAACCGATCAGACAGAGCTTGGGAAAAACTTATTCAGAGACCTTAGGCCAAATTTTCTAAATGAAATGAAGAAAGGCGACATAATAGTAGCAGGGAATAATTTTGGCTGTGGCTCATCAAGAGAACACGCGCCATTAGCCATAAAAGGTGCTGGAATTAGCGCAGTTGTTGCAAATTCTTTTGCAAGAATATTTTTCAGAAATGCCATAAATGTGGGGCTACCAATTTTTGTCACAAGTGAAAATTTAGACTCAATCGAAGAGGGGAACATAATCTCAGTAAACGCCTTAGATGGCACACTGGTGAACAAGACAAAAAATAAGACATATAAATTCGACCCTTATCCAGAGTTTTTATTAAACCTTGTTGAAATTGGCGGACTCTTCAATTTCACAAAAAATCGCTTAGAGGCAGGTGCAAAAAATGCATAAAGTAGCATTCTTACCGGGAGATGGAATTGGACAGGACTTAAAAGAAATTGTTAAATTGTTCAGAGACAAAATTGACGAAAAATACAGCTTTTCTTTAGAATTAAACGAGCTCCCAATAGGTGGAAACGCAATTGATTCTTTTGGGGATCCTCTACCAGCCGACACCTTGAAAGAGTGCAGGAACTCTGACGCAGTTTTATTAATCGCCGTCGGTGGTCCAAAATGGGACAACAACCCTCCAAATCTCAGACCAGAAGCAGGATTGCTAAAAATAAGAAAAAGTCTGGATGTTTTTTGCAATATTAGACCTATAAAGCTTTCAAAACATCTAACACATCTTTCGTGTTTAAAATGTGAAACAGTAGACAAGGGCTTAGACATAGTCATATTAAGAGAGCTAACCGAGGGACTTTATTTTGGTGAGCCAAGAGGAATCTATACTCAGCCAGATGGCTCAAAAGTTGCAATCAATACAATGTCCTATAGCTCAACTACAATAGAAAAATTTGCTAAGATAGGCTTCAATCTCGCATCATCCAGAAGAAAAAACTTAACCTCTATCGATAAGGCAAATGTTCTCGAAAATTCAAGACTCTGGCGCGAAGTTGTAGAAAACCTCTCTAAGTCCTATCCAGAAATTAGACTCAATCATTTATATGTAGATAACGCTGCACTTCAAATGATATACGATCCAAACCAATTTGATGTAATTATTACTGAAAATCTGTTCGGAGATATCCTTAGCGATGAGGGAGCAGCCCTGGTAGGGTCTCTTGGACTTTTGCCATCTGCTAGCATAGGAGATAAAAAACCCTTTCTCTATGAACCAGTCCACGGATCTGCTCCTTCAATAGCAGGCAAAAACCTGGCAAATCCTATAGCAACTATCTTCTCAATCGCCCTGATGTTCAGACTTAGCTTTGAAAGAGAAGATATCGCGCTTGATTTAGAAAATGCTGTGGAAAAGGTTTTAGAAATGAAAATAGGTACAGCAGACCTAAAAATGAAAAATACCGTTGGCACAAAAGAATTTGCCAACGAAGTTCTTAAAAATCTATAAATCTAAACAAATTTCTTTTAAATGTTTTTTCATATCATCCTTAAACTCAGGGTGTTGAAGTGCAAAATCGACTGTGGCTTTTAGATAGCCTATCTTTGAGCCACAGTCATATCTTTTTCCTTTAATTTCCACTCCAAGCACCAACCTTCTCTCACACAACGTTCTAAGAGCATCAGTTAGTTGAATCTCGCCGCCTCTGCCAGGCTTTGTTTCTCGTAAGATGTCAAAAATTTCAGGAACAAGGATATATCTTCCAATTACCGCATAGTTTGAAGGAGACTCATGAATCTCTGGTTTCTCAACTAGATCAGTAATTTTAAGTACTCCGTCATCATCAGGAATTGGCTTTGCAACAGCTATTCCATAATTACTGACCTCTTCTTCTGGCACTCTCTCAAGGGCTAAGACTGGACTATGATATCTCTCATAAACGCTAATAAGCTGCTTCATAGCAGGAATTTCAGAGCTTATAATATCATCGCCAAGGACCACAGCAAAGGGTTCGTTATCAATTACAGCAGACGACATAAGAACCGCATGCCCTAAACCCAATGGCTTTGGCTGTCTAACATATATAAACTCAGCATCATCGCGAATCTTATCCACATCAGCCAAAAGATTCGCTTTATCCTGATCTTTCAAGATATACTCAAGCTCCCACGAGGCATCAAAGTAGTCCTCAATAGGCCTTTTGTTTCTACCAGTAACAAAAATCATATATTTAACCCCAGACTCTAAAACTTCCTCTACCACATATTGGATCAAGGGTTTATCTACCAGGGGAAGCATTTCCTTTGGAGAGGCTTTCGTAGCAGGCAAAAATCTTGTCCCCATCCCTGCAACAGGAAAAACAGCTTTTCTAATCATAAAAACCTCCATATTTATAAGTATTATGCATAAAGTTACGTTAATTATGTTAAAATAGAACTCAGTAATATTAATGATAACATCAATGGAAATAATTTTAGAATTATTAAAAAATAGAAACTATGAGAAAATCGTCTTGCTTTGTAATGAAGAAAGAAGATTTTGGTCTTTTTTAAAATCGCGACTCTATGATCCCGATATCCTGATGAAATATAGAGCCGTTGAGGCCATTGGTCTATATATGAACAATTTGTGGAACAAGAATCAAGAAAAAGTTAGAATATTCATAAGAACCCTTCTGTGGTCATTAAATGACGAATCAGGTGGAATTGGATGGAGTTCTGCACCAGCTATAGCGCAGATAATTAGTCACATCCCATCTCTAAAGGACCCGTATCTCTCAATGGCAATGAACGCCCTTGATGAAGAACTTCTTAAAAAACCAATTTTGTGGGCTGTCGCAAAAGTTGGCAAAAGAGCATTGGACGATGTAGAATTTCACAAAGATATTTTTCTTAAGACCTTTAGCTCCACGGATATGGAAACAGTTGGGTATGCCACAATTGCAACAATAAAAACTGGATTTCAAGAATCAATCGAGTATATTTTAAATTTTCAAAAAAGCTGTAAGAATCTTAATTTTAAATTTCCTTATTTTGTAGACGGATTTTTTGTAGAGCAAGATTTAAATAATTTATTAGATGATGCAGTTTCCCAACTCAGATGAATAATATATTAGACATATTAGATAGCTTAGAAAAACTTTATGAAGATGTAGAAGATGAATTTTCTAAAATCGGAAAAAATTACGATTTTAATTGCTCTGGTTGCGTCACAAACTGTTGTACTACTCTTTTCTACCACTACACGTTTGTTGAAGAATATATGTTGCAATTCGGTTTATCGAAAATAAAAAGCGACATTCAATCATCAATAATTGAAAATTCAAAAAGATATATCTTTAAGAAAGACAATTTTTCTGGAAAGGGTAAGTTTAAAATGATGTGCCCAGCCAATAAAGATGGTCTTTGTATGATATATAGATATAGGCCTATGATATGCAGAATCCACGGCGTTCCATCAAAACTAACCTTTCCAAATGGCAGGGTCGATTTTTACAAAGGCTGTGAAGTTATGGCTTCCAAATTTTTTGAGTTCCCTTATTTTTTAGATAGGACGAGGTTTTTCCAGAATCTAAGTTTAATAGAACAAAAATTCAGGAAAGAATTCGGAAAACCTCTTGGCTATAAATTCAAAAAGACTATAGCACAGATGATCTTGAGCAAAGATTTAGATAGCTCAGATGTATAAAAATATTTTTAGAAAAGAAGTTGATAATGTTTTATTAGATTTTGATGGGACATTGGTTCACAAAGAATTCGACCATTACTTTTGGTCTGAATATGTCCCTTTACACTATTCAATAGAAAATAATTTCCCAATAGAAGAATCAAAAGAAAAACTTTACTCTTTATACAAAAGCTATAAAGGACAGCTCTGCTGGTCTGACATAGATTTTTGGTCCTCAAAGCTAAATCTTGATATAGAAAAGCTCACACTGTCTATTTCAAATCTTATAAAACCATCAAAAGGAATCTATCAATTTTTTTCTTTTGCGAAGAAACACAATAAAAAAATTTATATATTAACAAATGCACATAAAAAAACAATAAATATTAAACTTACAAAAATTCATATTGAAAAGCAAATTGATAGAATCATAACCTGTTTTGATTTAGGATACCCGAAAGAAAATATTGAATTTTGGAGAAAACTTAATCAAAATATTGAATTTGATCCAGAAAAATCTGTCTTCATCGATGACCTCGAAGAAAATCTAATACAAGCAAAAAACATAGGCATAAAAAATGTCTGGTTAAAAGTGGAGAAAGAAGAAATACAAAATACTCATTCAAGCTTTTTTTACTTTGATTCTTTTGAAAATTTATTATAATCATCTATAGAATTTTTACACGTTTTTAAATATCTTAAAGGAGGTTGTATGAAAAAGATTAAGGTTGGCATATTTGGCGCAACAGGATACGCTGGTTTAAATATATTTAGAATTTTATCTAATCACCCCTTTGTAGAGTTAAAATATCTATCATCCCATTCAAATAGTGGAGAAAGCTATAAAAAGTTATTTCCATCTTTTAATACTGATATAGTGCTCGGACCTACAGATCCAGAAGTAGCAAGAGACTTAGACGCCTGTTTTATCGCTCTACCAGCTGGAGAGACGTCAAAGTTTATCCCAAAACTGATTAAAGCGAACAGCAATATAGTAATCATCGATCTTGGAGCAGATTTTAGGTTTCAAGACAAAGAGATTTATGAAAAAACATATTGTATAGATCATAATTGTCCAGATGTATTACAAAATTCAGTTTATGGTTTGCCAGAAGTAAACAGAAAGAAGATTAAAACTGCAAAGATTATTGGCAATCCAGGTTGCTATCCTACCAGCGTTCTTTTAGGGCTATATCCAATAGTTGAATATTTTGGAGGGAAGATAGACACTATAATCGCTGATTCTAAATCAGGTGTAAGTGGAGCCGGTAGAAAAATTTCTAAAGATTTTCTTTTCTGTGAAGTAAATGAAAGCGTAAAACCATATGGGGCAAAGTTTCACAGACACCAACCAGAAATGAACGACCAAATAAAGTTAATTTCAAAAGATGCTCCAGAATTAATATTTACACCACACCTTATACCAATGCAAAGGGGGATACTTTCAACGCTATATGTGCTTTTTAACAAAGAAGTGCCAGACGAAGAAGCTATAAAAGAAATTTATTACGAAAAATATAAAAATGAAAAGTTCGTTCAAATACTTGACAATGACCTGCCAAGTACTGCAATGGTAAGGTCTAGCAATCTCTGTGCAATAAATATTTGTAAAACTTCTAGTAAGACTGTTAAAATTTTTAGCGCAATTGATAATTTAATAAAAGGCGCTGCAGGTCAAGCCGTTCAAAATCTAAACATTATTTTTGATTTCCCAGAAGAATTATCTTTAACTAACGTTCCGGAGGTAATATAAATTGTCAAATTTCCCCGAAAATTTCAATTTCGCAGGTATCTGTTGCGGACTAAAGTTATCAGGCAGGAAAGACCTTGGTGCCATTTTTTGTAAGAAAGAGGCGCTGACTTTTGCAGTATTTACTCAAAATAGCGTTGCAGCAGCCCCTGTAAAAATTTCAAAAGATAGACTAAACAAAAATAAGTTTATAAGAGCAATCCTTATCAATTCAGGCAATGCAAATGCCGCAACAGGAATTGATGGCTACAACGACGCTGTTGAAATTTCTAAAAAATTCTCTCAATTACTTAATATAAAAGAGGAAGAAATCCTTTTGGCATCCACAGGCATAATTGGAGTAAGATTGGACAAAGATAAAATTATAAATAAAATGCCAGAGTTAGCTAACAGAATAAATCTTAATAATTATAAAGATTTTATAGAATCAATAATGACTACCGATAGCTTTGAGAAAGAATATTTTGAAACTATACCTTCATCAGAATCAGGTGATATCCATATAAGAGCCTATGCCAAGGGTTGCGGTATGATTTGTCCAAATCTTGCTACAATGTTGGTTTTTATCACCTCTGATATAAATGCTGATGAAGATATACTAAAAGAAGTTTTCATCAACTGTGTAGATAGAAGTTTTAACGCAATATCGGTTGATGGGGATACATCTACCAATGACTCTGTTTTTTTTATGACAGATATGCTTTATCCAAAAAAGAAAATAAACAACAAAAACGATGAGTTAATGTTAGCTTTTGAAAAGGCCTTAGATAGATGCTGCACAAAGTTAGCAAACGACATAGTAAGAGACGGAGAAGGCTCTACAAAAATCCTTGAAGTTAGAGCCACTGGATTTACTACTGAAAAGGATGCAAAAAAAGTTGCATCAAACATTGCAAAATCCACCCTTGTGAAATGCGCTTTCTTTGGTTCAGATCCGAATTGGGGCAGGATACTATGCGCTGCAGGAAATACAAATTTAATTGATGAAAACTCAGTTTCAATAAAGATTTTTGACACTGAGGTATATGACAGAAAACCTGTTGATTTTGATAAGAAAGAGCTTAGTAAAGAGATATTGGAAAACGAAAGGGTTATAATAGAAATTCATAATAATAGTGGAGACAAAAGTTTTACTTTCTATGGTTGCGATCTAACCTTTGATTATGTTAAGTTAAATTCAGAATATTCAACGTGAGGTGTAAATTGTTTGACAAAAAAAATCAAGCAAAAATAATTATTGATGCACTGCCCTATTTTAAACAGTTCAATAACCAGATAATCGTAATTAAATACGGTGGTTCGATTTTGGAATCTGAGGATGTAAACGATGCACTTTTTCAGGATATTGTGCTGCTCAGTTATCTTGGCGTAAAAATCGTACTTATCCACGGCGGAGGTCCAGAAATTTCAAGATGGCAAAAAATTCTTAATATAGAAACCAAGTTTATCGAAGGCCTAAGGGTCACAGATTCAAAAACTATGGAAATTACTGAGATGATCCTGTCTGGAAAGGTAAATAAAAATATAGTTGCAAAAATTCAAAATTACGGCGGCAAAGCAGTAGGAATATGCGGCAAAGACGGTGGCACTATAATGGCTAAAAAGAAGTCAGAAAAGTATGGTTTTGTTGGAGAAATCGTGGACATAGACCCGTCTCTTTTATCTGCACTTGTAAATTCAAATTATGTACCTGTTATGTCACCAATAGCATACGATGAAGATGGGAGTTCTTTAAATATCAATGCCGATTTTGTTGCAGGCAAGATTGCTTCGTCTCTTGGGGCAAAAAGGCTTTTGTATCTTACAGACGTGCCAGGAATACTACTAAATAAAGATGATCCTTCTACGATTTTATCCAAAATAAAGACATCAGAAATAGATAATCTAATAGAAGTGGGAGTCCTGTCAAAGGGTATGATACCAAAAACCCTGTCTGCAAAAGAGGCAATTGAATCAGGGATTGAGGCAGTCCACGTCATCGATGGCAGAGAACCCCACTCACTTTTACTCGAAGTTCTTACTCCTGAGGGAGTGGGAACTATGATAGTAGGTGACAATTATGACAGATAAGCCTGTACTTTACACATTTCCAGGAAATAGTTATTGCCAGATCATAGAAAAGCATATAAAAGAGAAAGACTTAGATGTAGAGATTGTTTCTGTATACGACAAATACCTTACAAGTAAGAACCAGAACGAGATAAAAACTATTTTCAAAAAAGTTGGGCTTGAAACCTTACCTATCTTAAAGTTTGAAAATAAATATTATGCTGATTTTGACGAAATAGAAAGGATATTGAATAAAATTGACAATTAGACCACTAGATAATATGATACTTGTGCGGGCGATGAGCCCAAGCGATAGAACATCCTCAGGAATTCTCATACCTGAAACGGTTAAAGAAAGTCCAAAGGAAGGTCTTGTGATAGCAATAGGCGATTCATCAGAAATCAAAGTAAAAGTAGGTGATCAGGTAATATTTGCTAAAGATATGGGCTTCGAAATAAATTTCGAGGGAAACTCTTATCTTATTTTGCCAAACAAAGCTATTCTTGCGGTAATTGAATAACAATCGTGAACAAAGTTTTTATTTTACTCGGACAAACCTGTACTGGAAAAACAAATATTTCTGTAGAAGTTGCACAGAAATTGCCAATAGAAATAATATCGGCTGATTCCAGACAGGTCTATAAATATATGAATATTGGAACCGCAAAGCCTACAAAAGAAGAAATTGGAGGTGTCCCACATTATCTTATTGATATAATATATCCAACAGAAGAATTTAATGCTTTTATTTTTCAAACTAAGGCATTAGAGTTAATTGAAGATATAATCAAGAGATCAAAGATACCCTTGATAGTAGGTGGAACTGCCCTATATTTAAAGGGCTTAATTGAAGGTTATAGTTTTGCATGTGGAAATAAAGATAAAGAATTACGAAATAAACTAAAAGAAATAGGAATAAAAAAAGGTTTTGAGTACCTTTACCAAAGACTTTTGGAGATAGATCCGGACTATGCCAGATCTATTTCTCCAACTGATAAAATAAGAATAATAAGAGCACTGGAGGTATACGAGGTCTCAGGAGAAATTTTTTCAAAATCAGCAAATATTTCAAAAAATAGGTACGATTACAAAATATTTGGTTTAAAGCTTGATAGAAATCTGCTTTACGAAAGAATAAACAAGCGTGTTGACTTAATGATTGAACAAAATCTAATAGATGAAGTAGAATTTCTTATTAATAAGTACGATATAGACACTATGGCTTTTCAAACATATGGCTATAAAGAAATAATAGATTACCTTGTAAAAGACTTGCCTCTCGAAGAGGCAATTGAACTTATAAAGAAGAACACAAGAAATTTTGCAAAAAGACAGATGACATGGTTTAAAAAGATAGATACAGAATGGATTGAAAACATAGACTATAATATTAGTGCAAATTATTTATTAAAAAAAATTAAGGAGGAATTGGATTAGTGAAGTTTTACAAAATGCAAGGAGCTGGTAACGATTTTGTTATGCTTTTACCAGAAGAATCCAAATACGTAGAGTCAAATGACCCCGCTGAAATTTCTAAAAAGCTGTGCGATAGGCATTTTGGGATTGGCGCAGATGGCTTGATCTTGATGCTGCCATCTGATATAGCTGATTTAAAAATGAGAATTTTTAATGCCGATGGCAGTGAAGCCGAAATGTGCGGAAACGGAATTAGATGTTTTGCTAAATTAGCAAAAGATATGAAGATAGCCAATAAAGACAAAATAAAAGTAGAAACGCTTGCAGGTATCATAGTGCCAGAAATTGTAAAGTGCGATGGCAAAAATTCATTAGTTCGAGTAGATATGGGCAATCCAAATTTAAAGCCAGAATCGATACCAATACTGGGATTTGAGGGAAAAGATGCCGTTATAAATCAAAAAATTAAAATAAACGAAAAGACATTTTTAAATGTGACCTGCGTATCAATGGGAAACCCTCATACAGTAATCTTTATGGATTATGACATAAAGGACTTTCCAATTGAAGGCATTGCACCTGAAGTAGAACATTCAGCGTGGTTTCCGAAAAAAACTAATGTAGAATTTGCAAGGGTCATATCGAAAAATGATATAGAGCTCAGAGTTTGGGAAAGAGGAGTAGGAGAAACTCTAGCTTGTGGAACTGGAGCCTGTGCTACTGCTGTTGCTGCAAAATTAAATGGTTTGGTGGATTGCAACGTAAACATTCACCTTCCAGGTGGAGTGCTTTACATAGAATACAACACAGTTAATGTGTTTATGACTGCTAACGCAGCAATGGTATTCGAAGGCGAAATTGAAATATAAATATAAATATAAATATAAATTAGGAGGATAAAAATTGGACTATTCAAAGACATATGAATCAACTACAAAAGTTGAGTTTGATGTAATATTTCCAAAAGAGGAAGTAGCTAGCGAGTGGAAACAGACCTTTAACGCACTCGCAAACAGAACAAGCATAGCAGGATTTAGAAAGGGCAAAGTGCCGAAAAATATATTGGAAAAAGTAATACAAGATGAAGAGATCGTAGAAAATCTAAAAGAGATGTTGTTGAGAAAGTCATTTAATCAAATTAAGAACGAACATAGCGACGAACATCTTTACAATGTGTTAAAAGAAGACGAATCAGAAATCCAAAAAGATAAAGACTATAAGTTTAAGATGGTATTTGAATACTGGCCAGACCCAGAATTAGGAGATTATAGATCAATTAGTATAAAAGCAAATGAAGTAGCAGTCTCTGATGAAGAGGTTGAAGAGCAATTAAACTTAATACTCCAGAGCTTTGCAAAGTGGAATAATGTCGAAGACGGAGAAATTCAGTTAAAAGATGTAGTAGAGATAACAATGGACACAAAAGACGAGAACAACGAAGACGTTAAAGAATATACTGGAAAATCAGCTATTTCTATTAATCCAGATATCAAAGATAGACTGAAACCCCTTAGAGAGGCCTTAATCGGGAAAAAGGTTGGCGATGAAGTCGAGTGCGATATAGAGTTAGAATCAGAAGAAACAAAAAAAACTGCTCATGTAAAAGCAAAGATTGATTCCATAAGAAGAAAAGAACTATCAAACTGGACTGACATTGATCTTCAGGCAAATTTTCAGGTAGAAAATATGGAAGAACTTAAAGATCAACAAAAAAATATGATTCTTATGAACAAACTCCAGCAAGAAATTGAAAACCAGAAAAATGCAATATTAGATAAAATTAGAGAAATGAGCAAGATATACATTCCAGAAACCGCTCTGCAGTTGGAAAAACAACAATATATAAGTGACCTGGAAAAAAGGCTGAAAAATAGACAGGTTTCAAAAGAAGAAGTAGAAGCCCTAAATAGCGGCAAGGATAAATTCTCAGAATTTGCAGATGAGACTGTAAAAAAGTCAATAGAAGAACTTCTAATAATTGAAAAAGTTTCAAAAGATATGGGAATAATAATAGAAGATGCTGAAATTGAACAAAGGTTAAGAGCCTACAGAAAAGATATTGGAGAAGAAGATTTAGAAAAATGGATCTTAGAACTAAAAAATGATAAAAGGACCTGGGGACAGATTATGGCTGATGTTAGAAGGGAAAGAGTTTTCTCTGCCCTATTGACAATGTGCATTGAAAGAGAATCTGAAGATAAACCCGTTGATAGCGCTGAAGAGCCTCTCAAGGCCGAAACCTCAGAAAGTAAATCCAGTAGTTAAATAAAATAAACTTAGGATGGTGAAGAAAATGAATATTTCAAATAGCAGTATTCTTATACCAACAGTTACTGAAAGAACTTCCCATGGGGAAAGAGTATATGATATATTCTCGAAACTATTAAATGATAGAATTATATTTTTAGGAACTGCAATAAATGAAGATGTTGCAAATCTTGTGGTAGCCCAAATGCTATTTTTAGAGGCAGATGACCCTAATAGAGATATTTTTCTTTACATAAACAGCCCTGGAGGCGTTGTGACTGCAGGACTTGCTATCTATGACACTATGCAATACGTAAAATCAAAAGTTAATACAATTTGCTTCGGACAGGCTGCCAGTATGGCTGCGGTTATACTAGCAGCAGGCGAAAAAGGCAAGAGATATTGCCTTCCAAACGCAAGAGTCCTTATCCATCAGCCTTTAGGCGGAGCAGAAGGACAGGCAACCGATATCGCCATCCAGGCAAAAGAAATCCTGAAGATTAAAGATATGCTAAATCTAATACTATCCAACCACACTGGTAAGAATATTTCCAAGATCAAAAACGATACAGAAAGAGATTTTTATATGGATGCCAAAACAGCAAAAGAATATGGAATAATTGATGAAATTCTGGAAAAGAGAGAATAATCAGAAATATGGAAAAAGAAAATTTACAGAAATGTTCTTTTTGCGGCAAAAACTCAAAAGAAGTTGACAAGTTTTTCTCTGGCAAAAATGGCTCTTTGATATGCAGCGATTGCATAAAGATTGCAAATAAGATACTTGAAAAAGAAGAGGAAGAAAAGCTAATTGAAAACTACAACAATACTATAAATAAGTTAAAACCAAAAGAGATATTTTCAAAGCTATCAGAATATGTGATAGGTCAAGAAGATGTAAAAAAGGTTTTATCAGTCGCAGTTTACAATCACTACAAAAGAATAATGCAGAGCAAAGGCGATAACGAAGTTGAAATTTTAAAAAGCAATATTTTACTAATTGGACCAACTGGAACAGGCAAAACCCTTTTAGCGCAAACACTTGCAAAGATATTAAATGTTCCATTTGCAATAGCCGATGCTACTACCCTTACAGAGGCAGGATATGTAGGCGAAGACGTCGAAAATGTGCTCCTAAGGCTTATTCAGGCAGCTAACTATGATATTCATTCTGCCGAAAAAGGTATTATTTACATAGATGAAATAGACAAAATCGGAAGAAAATCAGAAAATACATCCATTACAAGAGATGTATCAGGAGAAGGAGTACAACAAGCATTATTAAAAATTATTGAGGGCACGGTTGCAAATGTCCCACCTCAGGGCGGCAGAAAACATCCTCAACAAGAGTTTATACAGATAAACACTGAAAACATACTCTTTATTTGTGGCGGTTCATTCGAAAAAATTGAAGAAATAGTATATTCGAGAATTGGCAAAAAAAATATCGGATTTATAGCTAAAAGCAATAAAGACGTGGATATTAAGCAAGAGGAGAAAAAGTGGAAGGTATTGCAGGAAAATATTCTGCCAGAAGACCTCATACACTTTGGGCTTATTCCTGAATTGGTTGGTCGTTTGCCTATCATATCAGTTTTAAGTCCCCTTGACGAAGTTTTATTAAAAAAGATATTAACAGAACCAAAAAATGCAATCCTAAAGCAGTACAAGAAGCTTATGGATATGGACAATATATCCCTAAATTTCGATGATGAATCTTTGAACTATATCGTAAAAGAAGCAATAAAAAGAAATACAGGCGCTAGGGGTCTGAGGTCTATAATGGAGGCTATTATGTTAGACATTATGTTTGACACATCTTCGTTTACAAAAGATAGCACACTCGACATAGATGAAGAATTTGTAAAAGAGAAGCTCACCCCTCAAAAAGTTGGCTAAAAATAAAACGTGCAGCCGTTAAAGAGTTTTAACGGCTGCTATCAAGAAAAAACTATTTTTTGTTTTCCTCTTCAAAAATGCTCAAATACTGATCAATAATAAACTCTAAATATATACACTTCTCGCCTTCTATACAAGAATCAGCATCTACTTTGTCCAGATATGCATATCTCTTAAAATTTCCTTTAAAGAAGGTTATCAACCAGGCATTTTTGTCTTGTTCAAATACAACACTAAAATTTAGTTTATTTTCACCCAAATTTGGATATATCTCTCTTAACTTGTTTGCCAAACCTACCGCAGTATACATTAGCCCTCCTTATAATTTGATATATTTATCAAATATATCAAATTTATTTATTATTTTCAATATCAAGATCCCTAGCCTTAGCAAAGTCTCTTTGTGAATTTGTATAGTCCCCCAATGCATAGTATGCGCTAGCCCTATTAAAATAGGCTACTGCCATATTTGGGTTGATTTCTATTGCAGCGCTATATGCACTGATTGCCTTATTGAATTCATGCATATCATAATAGCTAACCCCTAAATTATTATAATAACTTGCATTTTTTGGGTTTAACTCTATTGCCTTTTGATAGTCTCTTATCGAAAAATCATAATTGCCTATTTTATAATAGGATATTCCCCTTCCATCATACGCATCAGCATTTTTAGAGCTTAGTTCAATAACCTTTGAAAAATCTTGAATTGCTTTGTCGTATTCGTGTAACTCAAAATATGCGTTTGCCCTATTTGCATAAGCATCAACGAGATTGGGATTTGACTCTATAGCCATATTATAAAACGATATAGCCTTATAATATTCCTTCTTATCAAAAAATGAATTTGCCGAGTTCAAATAACCCCTATCTTTTCCATTGAAGGATAGGAGCGGAAATAAAAATATTAAAAATAAGACAAAAATGCTGACAATAAAAAATTTTTTAATCATTTACTCCTGAAAATAAGACCATTAAGATCTACTTTTTTTCTGTAAAACATACTCTGAATAGATTTATTCATTGTAAGATAGCTTATTTATATTGTAAAGAATGCGACATTCCTCAAAAATAACCATAGTACCCTGAGCATCTTGCTCGGGGCATACTGCTCTCATAGTAACACGAGCATCTTGCTCGTGTGGATGTTCTTCATAGTAACGCGAGCATCTTGCTCGCTAAAAAACTACCAGAGTAGGACGCTCTAACAATTACTCTTAAAAATAATACAACGGATCCACATCTACAATAAATATTTTTTTATCTTTTGGGGAATACCTACTTAACAGTATTTCAAGAAAATCTTTTCTGGTGGCATTATCCTTGAACCTTATTAAAGAATACATCCTGTAATTTCCATGCAATCTCAAAATGGGACAAAACTTTGGTGCAGTTACTTTTATATCCCCATTGTCAAACAAATTGTATACATCCTTCAAAATCTCTCTAAATCTTTTCGCCTCTTCCTTCACCTCTGACAACTTTCCATTCCATCTAAAAATTACTTCGTGGCTAAAAGGTGGACAAAACATTTCCTTTCTTAACTCTAATTCTTCCAGCAAAAAATCCCAATAGCTTATCGTAGTAAACTTTTTTACAATTGGAAGTTGCTCTTCGCTTACCTGAATTACTACCTTACCCTCCATAGAATATCTTCCTGCTCTACCTGTTACCTGCACCAACAATTGATATAGCTTTTCAAATGACCTGAAGTCGGGCATTGAAGTTAAAGGTTCCAAAAATGGTATACCCACAAAATTTATTTTAGGAAAATTTAAGCCCTTTGTGATGATCTGAGTACCAACCAAAAAATCTATCTTGCCATCTAATATGTCTTGAAGAACGCCTTTCAACTTCGAGTGTGTATTTACACTATCAGAGTCGATCCTCTCTACATTGGCATTTGGAAAAAGATTTTTTAACTCTTGGGTAATCTTTTGGGAACCAGCACCGTATTGTTTGAAATTTATACCTGAACACTTCTTGCATACTGGATCTCTCGTAAATTTATACCCGCAATGGTGACATACGTATATCCTCTTCCCTTTTATCATATGAACGCACATTGGCACATCACAATTCTTACACTTTACTAGCTCTCCGCAATCGGCACAGCTAACAAATGGATAAAATCCCCTTCTTGGAACAAAAATAATAGCTTGTTCTTGTCTTTCTTTTATTTCCTTTAAAGAGGCTATAAAATCTTCACTAAATGTTCCATAAAAGCTCTGTCTTTTAACAATTTTTATTTTCGGCAAGTTAAATTCTTTAAATCGTTTAGAAAGATAGTATGATGAAATCTCACCTTCAAGAATCTTTTTACCCAGATTCACGCTTGGAGTAGCGCTTACATACAAAATCGGACAATTATTGCTCCTTGCTCTCT
>Ga0078972_1005967_pt1 | contig 29892 bp, 31 predicted proteins | sample YelNatPaOPGAMG01_FD_67568 | JGI IMG/M metagenome (GOLD analysis project Ga0078972, IMG submission 67568) | Hot spring thermophilic microbial communities from Obsidian Pool, Yellowstone National Park, USA - OP-RAMG-01 (SPADES assembly) (version 2) | ecosystem: Environmental > Aquatic > Thermal... | reverse complement strand
ATCCTCAGTGAAAGTAGAAAATGCAGCTCCAAACGATAACTACTGAAATGAGGTTAATAAAATTGGCAAAGGAGTTACTAATCGTATCTGGGAGTGATAAAGAAAAGCTGAAGATGCCGTTGAATTTTCTTAAAACAATGTCCGACGCGAGAAAAGAAACCTCTGTCGCATGAGCTTATGAAGCAGCAATTCTCTCTGGGATCCACTATCAGGAACGTTTTTCCATTAACCTGAGTAGGGGAATTAAAGCACCTCTGAAGCTAAGACCGAATTCAGTAAGCGAGTAAGTTATTCCCTCTGGCCCGCTGTGTTTCAGGATGAATCCAAATTCCTGCAGCTCTTTCAGTCTCTTGGAAATGATAGTTGAGCTGGAAAAGGGAATGTCGTTGAGTATCTCGTTAAAATTCTTCCTGTTGCCAGTGTTTCCTATTACTCCCAACACCATCATGGTGTATTTCTTACCAATCAGGTCAAGAACTGGAAGCGAAGGGTCTAAGCAGACAGTAGAGTCACTATCCTCTATCATACAAGATTTGTTTTTATTTGAAAGTCTCGTTTGTTCGCGATTTCTTGTCATAGATCATCTAATCCATGTCAATAAACAAGATAAGTAAAAAAAAGTTTACTTTCTTGTATAAGTATTCATCCGCAATCCAATGTCATGAATGAAAGGAACGTAAAACTCAGGATATATGGAATGAGTTGCGATGACTGTGTTCGCACCATATCAAAAGCGCTAAAGGACCAACAAGGTGTTATGGATGTCAGTATTTCGCTGAAAGAAGGCACCGGTGAAGTGAAGATCGACTCAGCAGAATTGAAGCAGGATGAGATACTGAGGAACCAAGTATTCTCCAGAAATTCACATTACAAGGCCATTCTGATAGAATGAATGTGTGGTGAATTGAACTGAACGCAGAAACAAAACATTTTGACCTTGTGATTCTGGGACGCGGAGCGGCAGCTTTTTCTGCCGCCATCAAGGCATCAGAGCTTAGCAAAGGGGAGATGAGTATAGCCATGATAGGTACGGGGCACCTTGGCGGGACGTGCGTAAATGTCGGATGCGTTCCATCAAAGTATCTCCTTGAGGCATCGCACAGGGTATTCATGCCAGAACATCCCAGGATGGAGGGAATATATGAAACAGAAGTGAGGCATGATTTCTCTGCCATTATGGGAGGATTACGCTCATATGTCGAGCATGCAAGAGAATCAAAATATGCTGAAGTGATCAAAAATTACGGCAACGTAAAGCTCTACGATGGACTTGCCAGGTTTGTGGACAGAAAGACTCTGGAAGTTAAGGATTCTTCGGGTAGGAACATGAGCTCGCTTTCAGGTTCGAACATACTGATTGCAACAGGCTCCCGTCCTTCTGTACCTAACATTGCAGGTCTGTCCGAAGTAGGATTTCTTACCAGCGATACCATATGGAACATCAAAAATCTCCCAGCATCGATTGCAATCATCGGTGGGGGTGCAATTGGACTGGAGATAGGGCAGGCACTTCTTCACTTCGGATCAGACGTCACCGTTGTAGAGGCCCTGGATTCACTACTTCCTCAGACGGAACCTGAGATCGGTTCCTCCATTGAGGGGCTCCTCAGGAAGGAGGGGATGAAATTCTACCTCAGGGCTAGGGTAAGTTCGATAATAAAATCAGGAAAGAAGAAGGTTCTGGAGATAATTACTCACAAGGGTAGGGAAAAAATAGAAGCGGATGAAATCCTGGTTGCGACAGGTAGGGTACCCAACACCGGTAACTTGAACCTAGAGGTTTCAGGCGTGAAAACTGATTCAAGGGGGGCCATAATCACTGATAGTTCTATGAGAACCGGGTCTCCTGGCATCTATGCTGCGGGGGACTGTGTTTCCAAGAAGATGTTTTTGGAGACTCTGGCCGCACGTGAAGGTGTGATTGCAGTCAGCAACATGTTCGGTGAATCATTAAGAATTGATTACGGTTCTTCTGCATGGGCAGTTTTCACTTATCCGCAGGTTGCAGGAGTTGGGATGACGGAAAGCGAATTCTCCAGAAAAAATGGTTCCTGTTCTTGCAGGACTTTTTCACTATCTAACCTCACTAAGGCAACTTTAGTGGGAGAGACGGAAGGTCTCATAAAGATCACGGTTGATCCAAAAAATGACAGAATAGTGGGAATGCATATATTGGCACCTAACGCCACGGACATCATAACGGAGGGCGCATATGCAGTCAAATATGGCTACAAGATTGATGATATTATAGCCACGAGCCACATTTTTCCATCAATATCAGAGGGAGTGAAGCTTGCTGCCCAGTCTTTTATACGTGACATCTCTAAAATGTCCTGCTGTGTAGAATGACAAGCACTTTAAATGAACAAATGGATAGCTAAGCTCCGTTATTAACCTAAGTCCTCAGATGCAACGGAAAGGGGTAGCAATGGATCAATCATTGATCATCAAATTGATGCTCCGTAACTTGAACATTTTCACTTATGCATCCTTCCTGAGCTAATTACGAAAGCAGCTTGTGTTTCAGCTGAGGGGTCAGGGAAAAAGCCATACTAGGTTATATGGTGAAAAATATTGAGATTGAAGGTCAGTAGCTCTCTCAGTATTTCAGGAGGTACCTTCCCCTCACTGAGAGCAATGTTACAACCGCATTAGTTTTTATTCTCGTGATAAATCATAAAATATGATCATTCTTACGGGAAACGATCTAACGCTTGGCCAAGTTATAAAAGGGGCAGATGGAAACGAAAAAGTTGTCATTTCAATGGGGGCAAGTGAGAGAATTAAATCAAGTAGAATGAAGGTAGAGAGTATGATGAACTCCGGTAAACCAATATACGGGGTAAATACCGGTTTCGGTGACCTGTTGAATGAAAATATTGAGATGGACCAGATCAGGGAACTACAGAAGAATCTTGTTCGATCTCATTCCTCTGGCTACGGAAAACCTCTGGATAGGAGGACTGTTAGAGCAATGATGATTGTGAGAGCAAATGCCCTGAGCAAAGGTTATTCAGGTGTGAGAGTGGATCTGATTGAAGCACTATTGAACCTTTTGAACCTTGATTTAATACCTCACATACCGGAAAAAGGGAGCGTTGGTTCGTCAGGCGATCTTTCTCCTTTAGCACATTTAGCAATGGTACTTATCGGGGAAGGCAGTGTCATTGAAAAGGGGAAAGTGGTAGATTCAAAAGACGTTCTATCTAAGAGGGGGTTTAATCCCATCATTCTGGAGCCAAAAGAGGGTATTTCCCTAATTAATGGAACATCGTACATGCTCGCAAATCTTGCTTTGGCATATAACGACTCAGAGAATCTGCTTAAACACGCAATAATTGCCGCTGCCATGTCTATGCATCTGATGAGTGCCACTGAAAAGGCTCTTGACTGCCATCTATTCCAAGCAAGGCCTCATTCTGAACATGCCAGGGTAGCAGATGCGCTTAGAACTATCCTGCAAGGAAGTCAAAGGGTCATGAGTGGAACTGAAAAGAAAGTACAGGATGCATACTCACTTCGTTGCATTCCAACAGTACTAGGATCAGTTTTGCAGACAATGAACTTTGTAAAGAAGATAGTTGAGACGGAGCTAAATTCAGCAACGGATAATCCTCTTGTCTTGGACGACATAGTTTCCGGCTGTAACTTTCATGGTGAACCTCTGGCCCTTTCTGCGGATTATCTATCCATTGCCATGACAGAGTTGGGGAACATTTCAGAGAGAAGAATTTTCAGGATGTTGGATAAGTCCCTGTCCGGGTTAAGTCCTTTCCTTGCTGACAGACCAGGCGTAGAGTCAGGGCTGATGATTCCGCAGTATGTTGCAGCAGCACTGTGCAATGAAAACAAGGTGCTCTCATATCCCGCATCAGCGGACACCATTCCGACTTCGGCCAACCAGGAAGATCACAACTCAATGGGAGGTACAGCTACACGCAAATTAAGGGAAATTGTTGAAAATGTGAAAGGGATAATCGCAATTGAAATGTTGGTTGCATACAGAGGGATGCTTATGTACGGTGTTTCAGGCCAGTTTATAAGTGAGGCGTACTCTATCATTAACGAAACGGTTGGAGACATTAAAAGTGACAGCGAAACAACCACGCTGATTGAGAAGATATCCAAGTTGATCGACTCGAAGAGAATGCTTCAGTCAATTCCAGTCAATATAGATTGAATTAATGTTTCTTCTTTCTGGAGCAGATCGCGAATTCATCTCCGTCAAAGAAGACCTCCCTTTCAGGAAACTGTTTCCTAACTTCTTCTACCATGTCTAAAATTTCCTTTACAGTGAGATTTGTATTTCTCCCTATTTTCCTGTGAATGATTTTGTCCTCGAGGGAGTCCATTTACTATCCGTTATTCTTAGGTTATTATAAAAGTTTTTATGAAATTTTACTTTGATGGTAATCTAGGTCACTTTGGAAATGTGAAAAAATCTTTGACATCTTTAAGTTCAATTTCCTTCTGCTGACCTGTAGACATAGTTTTTACCGTGAGTGTTTCCTTCTTGAATTCATTTTCCCCTAGAATTACAACGTGTTCGTATCCCAGCTTTGAAGCATAATCCAGCTGTTTACTTATTCCCCGATCAGTGACGTTCACGTCAACGTCTAGACCCAAATCTCGCATCACTGGAGCTACTTTGATAGCATAAGCTCTTCCTGGGGGATCTACGGATGCAATGAAGACCCTGACCACCTCTTTCTGCGTCCACTTCCCCTTAATTTTAAGTACATTTTCCAGCACTGCATCACCTGCTGCGAATCCAACACTGGGTGTGCTCTCCCCCCCTAACTGTTCTACAATGTTATCATACCTCCCACCTCCAAGTATTGATCTGAATTTTTCATCCCTGTCTGTTGCTTCAAATACAAAACCTGTGTAATAGGCTAGCCCCCTTACTATCTTCAGGTCTATCTCTACATTAACCCCCACAGATGATCTGATGTAGTCTGAAATTGCATTTAGCCTTAATAGTTCGGGGGTTTCTAATCCTTCAAGGATCTTCCCGTTAGAGAAGGATGTTATGGTATCCGCATCTATTCCATTTTCCCTGATAAAAGAATCTCTTTCCTCTGGTGTCATTTTTGTCCATCTGTCCAGCAGGTAATATGCACTCTCCTTCTTCCCCCTCAAAGAAGTTTGAATTAGGGTATCGATCAGGATCCTTGAACTTATCTTAATCTTGGTATCTTTCCCTATATCCAATCTCCTTAATATGAATGCAGCAAGAGAGGCCACTTCTGCATCCGCAAGGTAGCTCTCGCTTCCAAGTATATCCGCATTCAATTGGTAGAATTCCCTGAATCTGCCAGATTGAGGTTCTTCATACCTCCAAAATTTGCCTACGCTGAACCACTTAAGTGGTTTTACGAGATCCTTGCGTGAAGACACCATCCTCGCCAGAGTAGGTGTGAACTCCGGAATTAGTGTGACGTCGCGTCCTCCCTTATCCTTGAATGAAAACATCTGATTCATTATTTCCATCCCCGACTTGTTCGCAAATAGCTCCACACTCTCAACCGAGGGGCCATCGATCTCCTTAAATCCAAACTGTCTGCATGCCTCCTTCATGATGCCGAACATTTCGCTTCTAATCTCTTGTTCCTCAGGATAGAAATCCCTGAAACCTCTCAACCTCTCAACCATCCAGTATCTCTCCGCATTTGCTCATTAAGTGGGCAATCTTAATAATTTCCATGCTTTCTCTCCCTCTTGTTTCCATTTGATTCCGCAGAAAGAATGGATGAGCTGAAATTAAGTTTCAATGAGATGGGTGGAACGATTGCCAAATTCCATTAAAATAATAAATCAATAATTTGTTGCAGGCATAGTAGCTTAAATCTTAAACGCCCCTAGCTCACCCTTTCCCACAATAAAAATTTGCAATGCAAAAATTAAAATGAAAGAATAATAAAAAAAAGGAAAAAGGCTTAATGAAACATTACGCGTGGATTGTTTCGACTGCCTCCGCTTCCGCTTCCATTTTCTCTACTTCTGTAATATCTGGTGTCTTATATCCTGACAGAACTCCCCAGGCGTATAAGAGACCCGTCCCGATAATTACTACCACGCTGTCCCACGGGAATGGTAGAAGTGGCTTTGACATTGGTCCGAAAGCTCCGAAGAAAGAGATGATGTAGACAAAAACTGCAAGTGTAAGTAGCCAGTATGATGCTTTCATTACCTGCTTGTTTTGGCTCTTTGTGACCAACTGCGTCGAAATGGCTGGCACGAACAGTACAATGACTAGAAGGATGAAGTACTCAAGGAATCCCCTCGTGAGGACTGCGTCAGAAACAGGTATTGCGGTTCCTGCGACGATGTTAGCCATGTAAGTCCAGACCCAACCTAGGTATGATACGACAGCGACAAGTATCAGTTGGACAATGCCTATTGTTGCAGATGCTGCATAAGAAATACCCATCTTCTTGGGTGCATAAAGGAGATAGAATATAGGCAGACCTAGGAATATGGCAGTCCATATGTAGAAGAGTCCAGAATAGCTTGACCAGTAGACAATCAGTGAAGCTCCAATGAACCCGAGTGGTGCGAAAAGCCATGCTGCAGGAAGCTTGAATGGTCTCTTTATGTTAGGTGCAGTTTTCCTGAATATGTGTATAGCAAGCGGTCCCAGGATATACGTGAAGACAGTGGTACCAGAGATGAACCCGACCAGCAAGTACCACGATGGGAAAGGTGCAAGGAATATCGCACCTACAACGACTGCGGCTATGAGGGAGAATACCGGAATTCTTGTTCTCTCACTAATTGTTAGCAATCCCTTAGGAAGGTAGCCATCTGCAGCCAATCCGTAAAATGTCCTCGTCGCAGTACCTGTGTATATCCAGCCCGTGCCGGATGGTGAAATCCATGCGTCAATAAGCAAAAGAACTGCGAAGGCTCCTAGTGCTGAGATCCCTGTTTCCCCCAACGCGTTGTACAGTGGGGCAGTGTGCAGGGGACCCGCGCTCAAGCTGGCCCAGTCGCCTACAGTGTAACCGCCGGCCGCCCAGTTTATAGCACCAATGAAAGCCACCTGAAGCAGAGTATAAATACCCATTGCCGCCAGGACTGAAAATACAGTAGCTCTCGGAACATCTCTTTGTGGATTTCTGGCCTCTCCTCCGAATTCCAGTGCCTGTCTGAAACCTAGGTATGCAAAAACTATACCTCCTGTCGGTATCGCAAGAAACACTGGGCCCCAGCCCAATGGGGCAAAGCCGCTCAATTTAGTCATTGGGTCCACGAGCGTGAAATTGCTTGCATGGAAGAATGCAAAGAGGAATAGGAATGTCAGAACCGGCAGAACAAATTTCCACCAGGTAACACCTGTGTTAAATTTACCCAGAACTCTTATACCTGCGTAATTCAGGAAGAAGAACACAATCAGCAGCAATATTGCAAGCAGAGTACCTGAATCGCTGAGGACTCCAGTAGAAGTTGATAGAGATGGTATGTAAACTGCGGCATATCCAATGACTGCCTCAGCTTCTATTGTCGGTACGGTTACCGCACTAAGTAGATACGTCCAACCCAGAATAAATCCTGTGTATCCGCCGTGAGATAGATGTGGGTACCTTACGATTGCACCGCTCCTTGGTATAGCGCCTGAGATTTCCGCATAATTCAGTGCTATGAACAGTACTATTATCCCTCCTATGATCCATGAGAGTATTGCCCCAGGTCCTGCAAGGTATGCTCCTTTGTCGACGGCATAAAGCCATCCCGAACCGATGATGCCACCCATGGACATAAAAAAAAGGTCCTGGAATGACAACGCTTTTCTGAGTTTCTTGTCTGCTTGTGCAGCTACCTTTACATCACTCTCAACAGTAGTTGTTTCTGTTGCCAATTGAACACCTCAAAACTGATTATGCAACTACCTTTATATAGAATTTTCCCCAGTTTTGGTTAGCCAAATATAAAAATTAGCAGGAAATGACTAATTTTAAAGGAAAGCAAGCCATTTCCCAATCTATTCTAGACAGGAAACAAATGGCTAATTATTAGCTGTTTGCGTTTCGGAAATTCAGTCGGCAATTTTGCTTTCTTCCTTTCTTCAGCCATTAGTCCTTCCGCAGACCCCAGGGGAATTTTAGTATCTTATCTTGACCTAGCGCTTATCCAATCTTAACGAAATTACTAGCTCACCAATTTCTTCAGATTCTCTGCAGTTGAATTGATGAATTCCTCAGAAGTAGCGAATGTCTTTACCTCGGGATCGGAGAGTCTAGCTACGTCCTGGGTCATAACTTTGTCCCTTTCTATCGTGTTTATAACTGCTTTTTCAAGAGCTTCTGAGAAACTCACTAGGTCCCCGAGACCATCAATTTCACCCCTCCTTTTCAGTCCCCTTGTCCATGCGAAGATCAGGGCTGTGGGATTAGTGGAAACCTTTTCCCCCTTAAGATATTTGTAATAATGGCGCTGGACGGTTCCATGTGCAGCTTCTGAAAGATAATACCCTTCCGGGGAAAACAGCTCAGACGTCATGAGTGCCAGGGAGCCGAACGCAGTGGATACAAAGTCGGAGAACACGTCACCATCATAATTCTTACACGCCCACACAAACCCCCCCTCCGATCTTACAACTCTCGAAACTGCGTCGTCTATCAGGTAATAGTTGTAATTTATCTTAAGTCTTGCAAAATCGTCCTTGAATTCTCTCTCATAAATATTGGCAAATATCTGTTTGAATCTGGCGTCATAAACTTTGGAAATGGTATCTTTTGCCGCAAACCACAGGTCCATTTTTTTCAAAATTGCGTATTTGAAAGATGCCCTCGCGAATCCCTCAATGGAACTATCCAAGTTATACACGCCTTGCATGACACCTGGTCCGGGGAATTCGGGGTATTTCGCCCTCTTTTCCACATTATTTTTCGATCTGAATATTAGTTCCGCGCTCCCTCCTTCATCGAATCTGAGGCCTACACCGTCATAGATATCACCGAACGCGTGCCTTGCTACAACGATTGGTTTCTTCCAGAATCTCACTGCTGGACTAATAGAACTTATGATTATCGGTGCCCTAAAGACTGTTCCATCTAGAATCTTTCTTATCGTTCCGTTCGGACTCGGCCATTCCCTCTTCAGGTTGAATTCCTTGACCCTGTCAGTATTGGGGGTGATAGTTGCACATTTTACACCTACGCCCCATTTCTTTATTGCGTTTGCTGCATCGTAAGTTACCTTGTCGTTTGTTCTGTCTCTGTTTTCAACATGGAGATCATAATATTCTGTTTTTAAATTCACGTAAGGCAATAATAACTTCTCCTTTACCACTGCCCATAACACTCTCGTCATTTCGTCTCCGTCTATTTCAACAATAGGTTTATCCATCTCGATCTTTGCTTTCATAGAATCACCGAGAACAGTGCGAAATCGCCGACGTTCTATTAACATTTCCTAATTTTGTATCTTTTGTGTGAGGGTACTCCATTATTCTCTGTTTTCCCTAACTAAACCTAGCTGGTATCGGGAAATTAGAGGAGGGAATCGCAAAAATTGTACAATTAAGTATTTATATATACTATATATAAACCGCGAAAATTATGAGCGAAGAGGAAAACATAGCAATTGAGAACATTGTTGCATCAACCTCACTGGCGGATAAACTTGATTTAAGTAAGATAGCGCTTGCGTTAGAAGGCTCTGAATATGAACCTGAACAGTTTCCAGGATTAATCTACAGACTCCAGGAACCCAGAACTGCTGTCCTCATATTCAGATCGGGGAAGGTAAATTGCACCGGGGCAAAGACGATAGACTCTGTCAACAAAACGATAAGCACCATAGTTGAAAAACTCAAAAAAACAGGAATTGCAGTTAACAGCAATCCAGATATTGTCGTTCAAAACATAGTGGCGGTTTATGACCTGCACATGCAGCTAAATCTCACGAACATAGCCATGTCACTCGGGCTAGAAAATGTGGAATATGAACCGGAGCAATTTCCGGGTCTCGTTTACAGAATTGAAGAGCCAAAAGTGGTTCTCCTTCTATTTGGATCTGGCAAGGTAGTTTGCACTGGGGCAAAAGAAAAAGGGGAAATATCGCAGGCAGTTAAGATACTGAAAAAGGACCTAGAAAAGATAACTGCAGTCAAATGACTGTCAGGGAAAAGACAGGACGTAAGAGATACGTCCATTTTGTTGATTTTAACAACCCTGAGATCAGGAACATAGTGCGCATTCTGGACGATTCTAGGGTGATTAACTACAAAGGAATAACAGCATTAAGAGTGAGGCACGACCAGTTACCAGTTCTGAGAAGGATCGCAGAAGAACGCAAGATGAGCATAGATATGGTGTCAGGAACTTTGAAGGCCCTCAAAAGGAAAGTTTCATAGATCAAGTGAAAATACTTCTTCAAAATCGAGTTTTGTGACCTCTGCAATCTTTTTTCTTAATTCTTCATCCCTCTGAAGCATGTGATAGAAATATGGAAGCGAGTCCATGTTCAGAAAGGAGGATGATTTGTGCGTATATCTCCCCATCAAAAGGGCAAACTCTTTCCTTACCCCCCTGTACTTCTTCAGGGCAGCCATGTTTTTGATCAGGGATGGGAAGGTAAACTTCTCAAACTTCTCACCTCTTAGGTGAAGAACTGAAACATATGCCATGAAATCATTTGCATATGACCAGAGGGAATAGTTCATCCTCTTCCCGACCCTTCCCAGGAAGAGATCAGCCCTCCCTATGTACTTAAGGGCCAAGGCAAAATCTTCGACGTTTGAGTGAAGCGGATAGACGTTTTCCAGGAGATACAAAATGAGATCATTCGGGTCCATTCCCACATTCATTATCTCAGCTCTAATTGCTCTGATGTCGGCTTTGTGTCCGTGGAGAATCTCGTTAATCACACTGTAAGCGCTGAGAGTAATATCCCTTTCCTCAGTTTCATATGCCTCTCCCATCCCCTGAAGATCATTTACGGCAGCCCTCATATCTCCATTTGCATTTTCTGCGATCTCATTCAATCTCTCAGGGGTTGAGTAAATATTTTCGTTCTGCAATATTTCCTTTAACACGCTGATAATCTGTGATTTCATGAATCTTCTGAATTCGACCTGTTCACATCTGTCTGCAATCGACCTCCCCGTTCCTGAGGATCGTAAAGAATAATAATCGTTTGCAATTAGTATTACAGGATTCAGGGTTTTGTCAAGGAGGTTCAGTATAGCCGCCTTTCCACCTGAATCTGATCCTTCAACATTCCTTTCATAAAGGGAATCGACTTCATCCATCACGATCAGTTTTTTCCTGTTCCTTTCATCTGAGAGTGAAGAGTAGACAGATCCCTTGAGTGCATTCTGTTCTATCGCATCCTTTGATCTTATATCAGAAGCATTGAATTCCATGTATTCCCAGTTCATTTCTCTTGCAAGAGCAATTGCGGCAGATGTCTTGCCAGTTCCAGGAGGGCCATAGATAATCAGCCCCCTTTTAGTAGGCGACCCACTCTCCCATTTCTTTGCCCATGACATCATTGCTTCAACAGCTTTTTCCCTCCTGAGTTGACTCAACATAGTAGGCCTGTATTTCTCAGTCCAAGGGAGTTCCACAATTACAGATAGTTCTGCATTAATAATCTTTATCGTTTGAACATTCCCTCCAAATTGATTACTGTTGAAGGCAATTGAACTTAATCGACGAATTCAACCTAAATGCTCAGTGAAGCAATGATCTGAAACTTAGTAAATGTATTCTCATCTATTATTCACATCTAATGGTCACATGTTTGATGATTTAAGAGATTTAAATTTTGAAAGTCTAAACTTTCGTTCAAACAGCACAGTTACCTAATAATCAGTAAATCGGAGTTTTCTAGAGGGGCCAATTGCGCAATACATCAAACATTCTTGTTCACTCTTTCTAACTTTTAGGAAGTATTAATATAGCGAAATAAAGGTAAGTAGGCTGGATGTGAAAATGGAAAGTAAAGAGGGTAGTAGACAACGCAAACTCCCCTCAAGGAATATAATTGCCATCCTCATAGCAGCGGTCATAATAATCTCCTCCATAGTCATCATAACTACTATGAGCAACAATAGCAAAGAGAAGATAGGTCCGGGGATAACACTATCAATACTTCCATATTCGAGCAGTCAATCTAATGTCACATTCCTTCACGCATCTCTCCAGATTTACATGAACAATCCCCCTAGCACTAGTCAGGGGATACAGTCATACAAAAACGTTTCAACCCTGTATAACGGCACGGTCAATTCTACTGGTAACCTTACCGCCAACCTCTCATACAGTTTCTATTCTCTCGCAGAAAAATGGACTTTGTACTTTATGGCAACAAACAACTTGGGCTCCAGTACCTCGCTCACTGCGCAAGTTTCCTATTTCTATAACGTTAGCGGTAGCATAAAGGTGTATTACGACACCATGATCATCCCATTCGACCCGGCTTTCTTCATTCAGCCAACAGGCAACCTTCGGGCCATAACATCCATATGGAATTACCATCATCTTACCTCCGTAGCGTTTACACTTCATCCCTCTATAAAATTAATGACGCAATACAGCTATCCCAACTCGTCATATACAAATTCAATGACGCCATCCGTCTTGTCTGAAGAGCCTGAGGGAGTGATAGGTGGAGGAGGGGGTAACAACAGCAGTATTCTATGGGTGCTGACATATCAGCACACATTCAGCGGTTACGACATACCTCTTGCATGGGCAAACAATTCAATATTATTAAACAATAACGAGGAGATTGACCTCGGGGTCACTTTGGGCTCGACGCAACAACAGGCATACTTCCATCCAGGTGGAGTCTCAAATTACAGCGGAAAGGTCTCATACTCAATTCTTAACAACTCCTCATATAGTTCAGGGTATGTGAATGGGCAATGGACAGCCGGTCAAATTTTATACAATGCACTGCCACTTAATGAAAATTTACCCCATTCAATAATGCTCTATGTCGTTGGAACCATAACCATTGATGAGTACAGGGAATGGTACAACTCTTCAGGAGGATGGCAGAAGACAGACAACAATCAAACAATAACGGAGATATCTTCATTGGACGTAAATAGCGGTGGTTTATTTGAAATGGGATATATGGGACTTACGCCAGGATCCACATGGTCTTTGATGGAACCGGAGATTCTTGCTAAATATCTCATTTCGTCTAGCTACCTCGGGCACGGAACTTACAACATGACAAACAATCAATCAGCCGAATGGGCGTCAATTGAGGATACAGTCTCTTCAACTGCAACCAATCTATGGCCAGAAATCAATTCTGCTTTTGGACTTGCACTATCCGTAATAGGCGTTATAGCAGCAGCAAGTGGATGGACACCTGGATCCGGATGGCTAGACTTGGCTACGGACGTCGTAGCATATGCAGGACTAGAATCTTCAGTTTACGGTCTTATGATGGGTCAGGTAACGGGGGTCCAGAATAGCGTCTACCTGTTCATTGGTTCGGCAACCCTCGAAAATCCAGTAGGTTCACCCAATAACCTTGAATTTAAAATGATGACGGATGACGTTTCTATGTCCATAAATGGGGGGAGCGGCCAGTTCAATATACCTGTTTACGATCTCGTTGCAGTTTCAACATAGCTTTCTTTTATTTTTATTCCTTCTTCAATCTCTTTATCTACAACACAACTTTAATTTATGTTGTTGAAGTTGTGGTTTGATGAAGGTAAATCTGAATGGCAGGATTAGTGAAGTGAAAGCGGTATGGTATGAAGAACCCGTTATAAAGATGATAGACCAAAGGGTCTTGCCGGAGAAGTTCCAGATTGTAGATATAAGGGATACAAGAGAACTTTACAATGCAATCAAGAATATGACTGTGCGTGGTGCCCCTTCCATTGGAGCTGCTGCCGCGTACGGTATAGCACAGGCCAATGCTCTCGGAATTGATGTGGTAGAGGCGGGAAAGACTATAAAGGCATCCAGACCTACTGCAAATGACCTATTTTTTGCGGTGAATTTTGTGTTGCAGCATAGATCAGAAGCTAAGAAATATGCGGAAAAGTACGTTGACTCAATCGTTGAAAGATCACGCCTTATTGGGGTGAACGGAAACGAACTTATTGGGAACAATAAAAGGATATTGACTCACTGCAATGCCGGTGCACTTGCTTCGGTAGATTATGGGACAGCTCTATCGCCCATCAGAATTGCAAAAGATGCAGGCAAGAAACCTTTTGTGTGGGTAGATGAAACAAGACCGAGACTTCAGGGGTCAAGATTGACTGCATGGGAACTTGTGCAGGAGGGAATTGACCACAAGGTAATTGCAGATAATGCCGCGGGCTTTCTCATGGAGAGGGGAGAGGTCGATCTGGCAATAGTTGGCGCTGACAGAATCACCAGAAACGGTGATTTTGCAAACAAAATAGGTACTTATGAAAAAGCTGTCCTGGCAAAGGAAAACGGCATAAATTTCTACGTTGCCGCTCCGTTAAGCACATTTGATTTCAGTATTGAGACGGGGAGGGACATTCCGATTGAATTCAGGGCAGAAGAAGAGGTAAGCGAGGTGAAAGGTATTCGAATTTCTCCAAAAGAGTCCAGTTCATACAACCCCGCTTTTGACGTCACTCCAGCTAAGTATGTGTCAGGATACATCACTGAATACGGAATTTTCAAGAACACGGAGCTTAATAGGATAGAAGATAAAGGAAATGAGGCTATAATAGAACAGATATAAAGTTCGTAGAATGGAATAGTTTTAATTTTGCTCTTTAATTCAGCGACAGTGGAAGATAAAAGTATTCTCTGGAAATCGGAAGAACTATGTGAAAAGTCTAACATGACGAAATATAGGAACTGGGTAAACGACACCTATGGCACGAATTATAGGAGTTACGAGGAACTGAGAAGGTGGTCAATTCAGAATACTTCGGAATTCTGGGAAAGCATCCTGCGATATTTCAAGGTTAAGAGCAGTGGTCAATATTCTAAGGCACTGGATACAGAAATTATGCCAGGTAACCGCTGGTTTCAGGGGTTGAAATTGAATTATGCAGAGAACAACTTGTTATTAGGCGGGCAGGAGCAATTTGTACTGTTTTTCAACGAATCCGGCGAGAAGAGGAGCATCTCTAGAACTGATTTCCTTGATAGGGCCGGGGCAATCCAGAAATTCTTATACGATTCGGGGGTTGAGGAAGGAGACAGAATAGTATCGTTTCTTCCAAACGTTCCTGAAGTGATGGAGGCCCTCTATGCAACTGCCGCTACAGGTGCTATATGGTCTAGCTCTTCACCAGATTTTGGTGCAGAAGCAATTCTGGACAGATTCAGTCAGATCAAACCCAAGGTACTTTTTGCTGTTGACGGTTATGATTACAACGGGAAGAGATATGATAGATATGATATGATTAAAAAGGTCACGGAAAAGATAAAGAGTATCCGTACGGTTATAATTCTAAGCGATAACCCTGCTAAGATTGGAAAGGAATGGAACTCCCTTAACGACATAATCAGGAGCGGAGGGAGGTTGACTTTCAATCGCGTCCCGTTTGAGCACCCTCTCTGGATTCTCTATTCTTCGGGGACCACAGGTCCACCGAAAGCGATTGTCCACAGCCATGGAGGGATACTCCTCGAACATCTCAAACTTCTGAATCTACATTACAACCTCAATAAGGGGGACAGATTTTTCTGGTTCACTACCACGGGATGGATGATGTGGAATGTCCTTGTAAGCTCTATATCTACCGGTGCCACTGCAGTTCTGTACGATGGCAGTTCTACCTTTCCGGACAACTATTACCTCTGGAAGATAGCAGAGGAGAACAAAATATCATTCTTCGGAACAAGTGCAGCATATATCACCCATTTGATGAAAGAGAATGTAAAGTTGATAGACAGATTTCCTTTACAGGAACTCTATGCCATCGGGTCAACCGGTTCCCCCCTATCTGCTGAGGCCTTTCGATACGTCTATAAGAATTTAAAGAAGGACGTATGGCTTGCTTCAATAAGCGGGGGCACTGACGTCTGCACCGCATTCCTCGGTGGATGTGCTTGTCTTCCTGTAAGAGAAGGTGAGCTGCAGTGCATCAATCTTGGAGCCGACATCCATTCTTATGATGAAATGGGTAATTCGGTCACAGATAAGCTGGGAGAACTTGTAATAAAGAAACCAATGCCATCGATGCCGATTTACCTCTGGAACGATAACGGAGAGAAGCTTAAGGACACATACTTCTCAAAATATCCAGGCGTATGGAGGCATGGTGACTGGATAATCATAACCTCTCACGGTTCCGCGGTAATTCTTGGGAGGTCTGATTCCACCCTAAAGAGAAGGGGAATAAGGATAGGGACTGCAGAAATCTATAGCGTTCTTGATGGCATGGAAGAGGTAAAGGATAGTATAATTGTAGGTCTGGAACTTGAAGGGGGAGGTTATTATATGCCACTCTTCGTTGCAACGGAAGAAAAACAGGACTTTGAAGCTGTAAAGAAAAAGATAGTGGTAAAGCTAAGGGAAAATTTATCACCCCGTCATGTCCCTGACGATATAATAAGGGTATCTCAGATTCCAAGAACGATCAATGGGAAGAAGATGGAAGTTCCACTGAAGAAGTTGCTAATGGGGTTCCCAGTTGAAGAAGCGATGAATGTTGGCTCCATGGCGAATCCTGAATCACTGGCGGAATTTGAGAAATTTGCAGAGAAAATAAGGGCCCTTCGACGCTGAAAAGAGGCTTCCTAGACAAATTTGACGGCATAGTGGCATCATTTCTTCGAAGGGCAGCTACGAATGAATCTTGTCCCACATCTTTTTAGCAAGTTCACCGTCATACAGGAATTTTGAATATGAATCTGCTCCCTTTTCTCTTTTTTCTCTATGTTCTTCTAGGAACTGATTCACCTTATTTGCCAGAATCGCCTTTACCTCTCCAGTCAGCATCTTTCCTGCCGAATATTCTTTAGTTATCTTATCCATCGCGTCATCGTCGTTTTCAAAGATGTAGTAAAGCCACTGATACGGGACATCTACCTTCAGGTCAGCCCCAAGCTTCCTCTGCAGTTCTGTAGTTGCCTGTCCTCCGGAAAATGCGTACTTCATTATTTTCTTCTCCACAGTCTTTGGGGGGTCAGAAAGGTAAACTGCAGATTCTGGAATGGAAGAGCTCATTTTTCCATCAGAGCTTGCAAGCGGGGGAAGGAATTTACTGTGAATTTCTGCTGCCTTGAAGTAACCGAGTGATTCCGCTATGTCTCTTTGAAGTCTCCAGTAAGGATCCTGATCGATCGCAGCAGGGATGAGACATCTTCTCCTTTCGAACATAGTTGGGACAATCTGGATGGCAGGGTAGAAGAGAATTCCGATGTTCGACGATGAGTCGAAGCCAAATGTGGCCTTTACTTGGGAAAAGTTCAATTTTCTTGCGATGGACGTGACAAGAGGATAGATATTTTTTATATATTCCGTATCCTTGAAGATAAACGTTTTATTTGGGTCAAAGCCAACAGCAATTATATCCAGAATATTTTCATAAGACCATTCCTCTGTCTGTTTGAGCGTATAGTCTGGATTTCTCATGAATTTCTCGTCGTCCGTGATTTCGATATATACGTTTACTCCAAACACATCCTGCAGCCATTTCGTGAAGAGGAATGGAATGAGATGACCTATGTGCATCCCGAGGGAAGGCGCCCTCCCTGTGTACAAAAAGAAACCTCTGCCTTGCTTATAGTCGTCCAATACAAGATTGAGGTCCCTATGTGAGAAAAAAATATTTCGTCTCAACATCACGTGAAGCTTTCCTTTAGAAATCTCTAACAGCTCATCTAGAATCTCCTTTGAAATCTTCTGGGTTCCAAACTGCTGGATCAGTTTTTCATAGTCGATTTTCCCCGTGACTTCCCAGGGCGTAACGTTAAATTTGTCTTCTTCCACCTTCGGTAATAACTCATACTAATAAAATCATTATTAAACCAATATAAATTGAAGAGGACGCAAGAAATAGGTTGGTAGAAGACAAGCGGTTGTTCAGGGTTGACGGAGGCTTCCGTGAGCACATCAATACTGTTCCAGAAAATACTTCTATTTGGATGTTCATACTTACGCATGGTGCTTAGTATAGAGGTAAAGGGAATTAGACAGGGGGAGCAGATCCCTGTTGAATTCACATGCGATGGAAATAACCGTTCACCCGAGGTTAAAATTGAAAACCCCCCCTCAGGGACGAGATCGCTTGCACTGATAATGGAGGATCCCGATGCCCCTGTCGGGCTGTTTGTTCACTGGGTTCTCATTAATATCGGGCCAGAAGTCACACAAATTAAAGGGGATATGGGAAAATCGATCAGGACAAGGGAAGGTTTTGTGCAGGGAAAAAATGACTTCGGAAAGATAGGCTACGACGGTCCCTGTCCACCTAGAGGACACGGATTTCACAGGTACTATTTCAAACTGTACGCCCTCAGTTCTTCACTGAATGTGACTGAGCCAGTAACTAGAGAAAAAGTTGTCAAGGCAATGGAAGGGAAAGTCTTGGGTCAGGCGGAGGTAATTGGTAGGTACAAGAGAGATTAACCCAAATATCCAACGAAATGATGGGCCACCAGTCCAATAGCAAAAGTGGATAAGAAGCCTAGAGTGACAAGACCAAGCGATCTTGCGAGATCCCTCCTTAGTTTTCCATCCGACTGGATTGAAATCACAGATGTTACAATTCCATCAACTATCATAACCAGTGCGAAAGAAGTTAACAAGGCAGTATATCTCTCGAGAAAAAAGAAAGGCAGGATGGGGACTATCATCCCAATCGCATAATAAGCAGCGGTGTTTCCTGCAGCTTTTCTGGCACCATAAGAATGCGTTGAGTCTATCTGCCCCTTTGCCTTTTCTGAAAGATAAGCTCCGATCGTCATGGACACCAATCCGGAAGCGCCAAAGACTATTCCTCCGACGGCAACGTAGATGTTATTTACAAACACCCCTGTAAGACCTGCCAGGCTGGCAAGCACTTCTATCAATCCATCAGACATGCCGTAAATTGCATCCCTTACCCTGTCTGCGCTTCCTTTTAGCTCTGTGGTCATCTTAATGAAAACATCTTCGTGATCCCTTTCGTCTCTGAGTATCTTCTTCAGCTGATCAGTTTCCCATTGCTCCTTTGATTCCTTCTCTATGTATTCTGAATATTCCTTGATGGCCTCTAATTCTCCCCTTTCAAGATATCTTACTAGAAATGAAATCCCGAATATCCTCTGCAGGAATCCAAGGTATCTGTAATATCCAGGATTCCTCATCTTAAATGGAGGTACAGTCCTTCCCTTCTTTCTTATCAAGTCTGCCCAGAATCCAGCATGAGCAGACTCTATGGAAGAAAGTTCCATAAGTTTTTCCGCTACCTTTTCATTCCTTTCACTCTTCCTCAGGGAATGCATTATTCTTTTGGATATTTTCTCGTAAAGACTTGCATCATTCATCTCATTTTGATAGAATGTTTCTGGACTGTTGACCACGTTAACGCATATTTAAATCATTATTAACGATTTTGGGAATTTCTACCAGAATAGACTATGTCAGCTGTTCTTTGTATACGGTTCAGAGGTAGCACTTCCAGTTTTCGTTAAGGGGTTGCTTCCTCGGGAGACGTGTCCTTACGAAGGGAGGGAGCGCTATCGGTTGGGTGACTTTCCTTTGCCAGAGAAAGGAGGTTATTCATTATCCCCTTCCGGCATCGCTCAAGCCTCGTTCCAGGATATGGCTTGAGGCATATTTCCCATCTCTTTACAGAGAGCATAAACCTGAGACGGACTTGTTCTTGCTAACAACCCAAAACTGTTATAGAGATTATCATACATTTCAAGTTGAGGGAAGCACATACGTCTCCTCCCTGAAGGTTGGAATTTTACTGCTTCCCCTAAGTCCCTAACGAGACTCATAAATAAAATCAGGAAAGAATAAATCTTTTCAGGGGATAACGGAAGGTGGTAAAATGAGCAAGAATGTACTTATTATGGGAGCAGCCGGACGCGATTTCCACAACTTCAATGTATACTTCAGGGACAATGAAGAGTACAATGTTGTGGGATTTACGGCTACCCAGATACCGAACATAGAAGGGAGAACTTACCCGAAGGAGCTTGCCGGGAGACTTTACCCGAAGGGGATAAAGATTTATCCCGAATCGGATCTTACCAAACTCATAAAAGAGAAGAATGTGGATCTTGTTGTCTTCTCTTATTCAGATGTGCAGCATGAATATGTCATGCACAAGGGATCAGAAGTTCTCGCTGCAGGAGCTAATTACCTTTTGCTGGGACCGAAAGACACGCAGATAAAGAGTTCTAAACCAGTCATTTCCATATGTGCAGTGAGAACAGGTTCCGGAAAATCCCAGACAACTAGGAGGGTTGAAGATATACTCATAAGCAGGGGGAAGAAAGTTGTAGCGATAAGACATCCGATGCCTTATGGAAATCTTCTGGAACAGAAGGTACAGAGATTTGCCACTATGGAAGACCTAGTGAGAGAAAAGTGCACCATAGAGGAGAGGGAGGAATATGAACCGCACATAAAGAGGAATGTGGTTGTTTACGCGGGAGTGGATTACGAAGCAATCCTTAGGCAGGCCGAAAAGGAAGCAGATATTATCCTGTGGGATGGTGGGAATAACGACTTTTCATTCTACAAGAGTGATCTCCAGATAGTCGTTGCAGATCCCCATAGGGCAGGACACGAGATAAAATATCATCCAGGAGAGGTCAATCTCAGATCAGCTGACGTCATAGTAATCAACAAGGAAGAGACTGCTTCTCTTGAAAACATAAACATAGTCAGGGACAATATCAGAAAATTCAATCCTAAAGCGATAGTCGTTGATGCCGCATCTCCGTTCTTCAGTAAAGATTCGGATAAAGTAAGGGGGAAGAAAGTGCTAGCCATTGAGGATGGGCCAACACTCACCCACGGAGAAATGAGTTATGGAGCCGCAGTTATCTTTTCAATAAAATATGGCGCCTCTGAACTGGTGGATGTAAAGGAATACGCCAAGGGGACCTTGATTGGCGTTTATGAAAAATACAAACAAATACACAACTATCTGCCAGCAATGGGCTACTCTCCTGAACAGATAAAGGACCTAGAAGCAGTAATAAATGCTGCACCAGCAGACGTAGTGGTCTCTGGGACTCCAATAGACCTCACAAAGGTAGTCACGATAAACAAACCCTTGATAAACGTGAAGTATGAACTTCAGGAAATCGGGAAGCCGGATCTGACTGACATTCTGGATGATTTCCTCAAGAAACATTAGAGGAACTTGATTCTATTTTTTTTATCAGTTCCTCTTTACTTCCGTCCCATTCAACTTCAATTTTTTTTACCGTTTTCCAGGGGACTCTAGGATATCTCCCCTCAGTGACGGTGTAGCTTAATCCAAGAGATTTTAGTATGTCAAATAACCTTTGCGTTGGGAAATTTTTCTTCACCCTCCTACCCATCTTCCTTGTTACCGAAATGTCAAAATAGGTTTCCCAGAGAGTCCTCTTCATTTCTCGATCAGTACTGCGTTTATTATTCCGCTCTGTCCTGGCCTTGATGTTATACGAGCGTTTCCGAGATCCGTAACTACGATTGCTCCCTTTGTAATGACGTTTCTCTGTGCGAAATGTGAGTCAGCAATATTTTCCAGAACATTCAGGATCTTAGCCCTCTTAGTAACATTCTCCTTAGGAATCGTAACATTAACTTCGTTTCCACTAAGAAGCACTACCTTCGTGTTTCCACCCATACCTCTTACCTGTTTTCTCTTGGTGTTCCCGAGTACTGTCTGAGACGGTTCACTTCCTAATTCGAACCTTTTCTTATGCCTGTTTGTCCTGAGTTTTCCACCGCTTATCTTTGCTTTAGCTCTTCCGTGATATATGGCCATGTGAAAACGCTATGAAAAGATGGTAGTTAAATCTTTCAGTATTTGAATTTGAAGTATTCACTGGAACTATTTCCGGTCATTCGACTCTTTCAGTTGCGGGATCCGAAGCTTTTGCAGGAAGCAGTTGACTAATATTTAAAAGGCATATCACCTCTTATCTATTGGTATGTAAGTGTTTCCGATCTGTCCGGTATAGTACTCGAGAGGCCTGAACAGTTTGTTATTAGCCCAGTACTCCACAATGTGTGCTCCCCATCCTGACATTCTCGAAGCCACAAAAATAGGGGTGAAAAGTTCGCTTTCAATTCCAAGGACCCTGTAAAGGGGACCTGCAAAGAAATCTATATTGGGCCATATTCCCTTTGAGGTGCCAAGTTTATCTACCATAAGCTTTTCTGCTCTCAGAGCTATTTTCAGTAATGTTTCTACCTCGTCTGAAGGCTCTTTAGTGAGGCTCTCTTCCAGATACTTCCTCACGATTTTTGCCCTGGGATCGTATACCTTGTACACCCTGTGACCAAATCCCATTATCCTCTGCTTCCCCTCCAGTGCTTCCTCTATGTATTTCTCGGTATTGTCGGGATTTCCTATTGCCTTCATCATTTTGAGCGCAGCCTCATCTGCTCCCCCATGAAGCGGCCCCTTCAAAGTGCCTATCCCGGTAGTAATAGCGGAGTAAATATCTGCAAGTGTGGACGATGTTACCAAAACTGAGAACGTTGACGCATTCGTACTGTGTTCCGCGTGCAAGATGAACATAAGATCTATCAACTTCTTTTCAAAATCGTTTGGTTTCTTTCCTGTCAACATGTATAGAAAATTCGCGGTTAGCCCCAAAGATGGATCCGGTGGAATGTATTTCTTCTTGTCTCTAAACCTTCCTGTCACGGCGGCGATGGTAGGAAGTTTTGCAAGAAGTGTGATGATTTTGTCTATCGTGTTGTCCCTTTCCTTATTCATGGGGTCTTTGTCGTACATGGAAAGCATGGAGGTCGCAGTCCTCATTACATCCATAGGATGAGCAGAAGGTGCCATTATCTTGATCATGTCCGTTATTTCCTTTGGCAGCTGTATCCTTTCCTTAAGCTTCTTTTCGAATTCTTCAAATTCACTCCTTGTTGGAAGTTTGCCATATACCAGCAGGTATGCGACCTCTTCGAAATTTGACATATCAGCTAGATCTTCAATCGCGTACCCTCTATACCATAGTTTTCCATTCTGGCCATCAACTTTGCAGATCGAACTTTCGTCGACGTATACCCCATCCAGGCCAAAATTTATTGTAGGTTTATCGACCATTTAGATCACCAGGTATTAAAGTGATTACAGTTATTTAAGAGTATATTATTTAAATTTTAGAGAGCTAAAAAAATTGCATATCAACTCCTCAATTCAATACGAATCAATGGATAATTACTGCCGGAAATATTTATTTCTCCATTTACTATAATAGAATGTGAAATTAGCTCTCGTCGGAATAATGATAATCGCTCTTTTCATGGTTATGGCGATCCCAAGTGGGCACTCTGATTCCAGATCACTAGTAATAATTAATTTCAACTACCAGGTGGATCAGGGCGCACAGGATTATTTTCAAGGAGTTTTTTCTTATGCCGTTTCCCATAATGATCCCGTCATAATTGTCATGAACACTCCTGGCGGTTATCTCACGAACGCTTTCAACATAGTCAACTATACCATAGCAGCTGAAAAGAAAATTACTGTAACAACTTACGTCCCACCAGGGGATATGGCTGCATCTGCAGGATCTTACATAGCGATGGCTTCAGATTACATATACATGGGCAATGCAAGCTTTATCGGGCCCTCCGAGCCATATATCATAGGAGGAACGGCACTCGAACAGCAACACGTAACAAATGCTTCGCTTGCTTTCATGGAATCACTGGGGGAACTGCACGGGTGGAATCAGTCTGCAATATATCAGATGGTGGAACACAATGTTGCCTACACTTCTCAAAATGCCTCAAAAATCGGGATCATAACCGGTCTCTCTGACAGTCTTGCCGCGGTAATACAGAAATTAGGTTACGAGGGTATGCCTCAGACATCCTTCACTGAGAATTATGTTCAGCAGCTCGAATCCTTCCTCTCCAATTCAACCGTAGCTGACTTCTTAATACTCATAGGAGCAGTGGCAATACTCCTTGATATTTATCACGGCTCCATTATCTTGAGCGTTGCTGGAATAGTTTCTCTTGCCCTGGGATTCTGGGGTGCAACTCTAATAGGTTTCCAGCCAATCGCACTTCTGTTTATGATAATGGGAGTTGCCTTGATCTTTCTAGAAATAAAGCTGGGGCATGGGCTTGCGATGATTGGGGGGGTTGTGCTGACGATAGTGGGCGGCTTGATTCTGATGATCGGGGTGAGTTACTCTTCCAACAATCCAGTCTTAAATGGAACGAATTATGCCCTGATAGCCCTGGAAGCAACAGTTCTTCCAATAGGTGCTCTCTACTTGATAGCGATTAGAAAATCAGTGATGGGCAAACCATTAAAAGTTGGTCCGCAGACCATAATAGGAAAGAAAGGAAAGGCAGTGACGGATATAGGGCCCAAGCAGAAAGGGGTAGTGAATGTCCAATCTGAGGAATGGACTGCAACTTCGTCAGAAGATATAAAAATGGGGGAGGAGGTCGAAGTTCTAGATTACAAAGAAGGAGTTGCAATGGTCAGGAAGTCTTCCTCACCTTCAAAGTAACCTTGTCGTCCATGACTTCTATGACCTCAACTATGTCGTTGTCGTTGGTATCAGAATCACAAATAAAACTCCAGTCTTCATTCATGACCGTAACCGTTCCCAGATTATTCGCCGGTCTTCCGTTGATCACCCTTCCAGTCTTTCCAACCAACGTTTCCGGATGAAAATACTTCTTGGTGATCCTAGTAGAAATTGTTATTGTGAAGCCTATGAACAGCAATGCATCCGTTAGAAAAAATACTATGGATAATGCAAGCAACAAGCTGTCATTCCTGCCTGAACTGAGATATTCAATTAGAAGAAAGAGGGCAAAAATAAGTATGATGCTCAGAGGCACCATTGCTCTGAACCCATACTTTACAGTGAAATTACTGACTTCTTTAGCCATCCGAGCAACTACTCTTTCTTATTATTTGAAGCAGATGATGCAGCCCTTAGTGTTTCGGTAAATGGCTTGAACATCTCAGTGAATTCCATTGGGATGATGTACTTGGTGGACTGGCTTGCACCAAGGGTCTTCATCATGTCGAGATATTGGAGTGCCATCGTTTTCTGGTCTATTTCCTTTGCCGCATTGAATATGGTCGTGATTGCCATCGCATATCCTTCGGCTCGGAGAATGGCAGACTGCCTATCTCCTTCCGCCCTGAGAATGTTTGATTGCTTGTCTCCTTCGGCAACGGTTATGGTCGCCTGTTTCTTCCCCTCTGCCTCTGTTACAACTGCTCTCCTCGATCTTTCTGCACTCATCTGCATTATCATTGCATCGGAAACATTCTTGGGGGGCAGTATTTCCCTGATTTCAACGTTCGTTACTTTGACGCCCCATCTTGTAGTAACTTCATCAAGTTTTGTCCTCAGAATCGCATTTATGTTTTCCCTCTTTGAGAGTACCTCATCCAGAATAATATCACCAACAACTGCCCTCAGGGTAGTAGTGGCTATACCCATGGCAGCGCCTTCAAAGTTTTGAACCTGAATAACGGAATCTGAAGCGTTTATGACTTTGAAATAAATAATGAAATCAACGTCAACTGGTGCGTTATCTTTTGTTATACATGTCTGGTGCGGAATAGTCAAGAATCTTTCCCTGAGGTCAACTCTCACTGGTACATCGACTATAGGATAAATGAACACTATCCCGGGTCCTTTTTGGGCAAGGGCCCTCCCAAATCGGAAAACAACTATCCTCTGGTACTCCCTGACAATTTTTATTGAGTAAAAAAGAAACGCTAACAGGATAATTGCAACAAGGGCAATAAGAGCCTCTTCACCGATTCCGATTGCTAAGACCGTTGCCATATATGGTATTATCATAAAATATCCATTATAACTCTGTATTAATGTTTTTTGAGTGCTGTTTTGAAAATTACCCGTCTTTCATCTCTCCAATATTCAGAGAATGATTTCTATGTTTAGTCCTCTTAAATCTAATCATTTACCGAATTTCCGTCAAAAATTATTAATAGCATCTTTTTCTCTCAAACTATGGCCAAGGTTGACTACAATTCAAAGCCAATAGATGACAACTTTTTCGACAAACCGGATGAATTTCCAATTACCGGAAACCACGCGGGCCATGAGGTCAGGGCTGAGGGCAAAGTGAGGATGGACAAAGATGGGAAACCCTATCCGACGAAACTGGGAATTCACGGAACGAATGTTGCTGTTGATTGGGATTCGTGCATAGCAGATGGATCTTGCATGGACGTCTGTCCGGTCAACGTGTACGAATGGTTCCTCAATCCCGGGAACAAGGGAACTGGTAACGACAAGAAGATTGCAGAAGGAACAGATGAATGGAATAAATACAGAACGGACAAATGCGATCCAATACGGGAACCAGACTGTATATTTTGCAATGCGTGCGTGACGGCCTGCCCGGTGAGCGCAATTTCAATTGCGATGAGGAAATAATACTTCTAAACTGACTTTAATTTCCGTACCTCTCCGTTCTTTTTCATACTCTCCTCTTCGAGTATTGCGGTCCAGGTAAGAAAACAGTCACTCATCAGTTTATCATTTTCTTTCATTTCAGGTACCTCCTGAAGAAGCAAGATGCCTTTTCCCATGCATCTTCGGCCGCGTCCTTGTTGTACGAAAACCCATCACTGTTCGCAAACGCGTGATTCACATTTGGGTATATACTTAATTCGATTTGTTTTTTGAATTTTAAGAAACTCGTTATTAGATCAGGAAGACCGACATTGATTCTGGAATCTTCTCCTGCGTAAAAACCTATCATTGGACCCTTCATTTTGGCGATGTCCGCGAGGTCAGGCGGGTTTGCTCCGTAATAGACTACTGTGGCATCAAAAGGTAGTCTTGTCGAAATTCTTAAAGATAGCCCCCCACCCATACAAAATCCCACCACTCCGAATTTAGTTGGGCCAAATTTGTCTTTGAGAAACTTATAACCCATTTCCAGATCCTTTATCATCCGTGCCTCCAGTATTCCCCTCCCCATCATGAGCCGCTGGATCACTTCCCTCTGATTCGGATCCGCCTTTTCAAGTGCTTTTTCTATGGTTTCCCTATCCCCTCTCTTGTCTGGGGGAATTGCATAAAAGGACTTCATCGCGGTTGCAATGTTTTCTTCACTGAATAGGTCATTTTCCTCCTTTCTTGAGTATAGGTGAGGAGCCATTACAAGGAATCCTAGAGAAGACAGTTTCATGGAATAATCCATTATGAAATTTGTAAGCCCCCATATTTCCTGAATCACAATGATTGCGTTTCTTGATTTTCTGTTACCAGTAAGGAATGACCTCATCAGGGCACCATCAAAAGTGGGATAATCTATGATCTCTTCTTCTTGCATGCCGATATCAGTTAAATATAAACTTAAATTTTTTCATCCCTATTAAGCACTGGATGCCCGGCTCCCCTATCCATTTTTCTTAAAAGAGGCGAGTTTCCTATAACGAATCCGTAAAATGAGTCATTTCATTTTAACATTCTTCCCGGTACGTTCTGTTCTTTTATTGATTATTGCAAAGGTATCGAAGCCATATTTTATTATTTCCTTCACATTTTCATAGGTTTCGATATTATGAATATCATTCTTATCAAACCATCTACAGTCCAGGGATTCTTCATTTTTGGTCAATTTCGTGTTACCCGCAATTCCTAGATATATAACGTCAAAGTGTTCGTGGTGTGCATCCTCGTATGGGACATCTTCTTCCATTATTATTAGAGGCTGAGGGAGACTTTTGGCAGAATTTGCATTGATTGCAATACTGAGTGACGATATCACTTTAACTGCGATTCCCGTCTCTTCATTAGTTTCCCTTATCGCGCATTCCAGAGGATTTTCGTTCTCCTCAATATGACCGCCTGGGTATATCCATACCCCAAGTTTCTTATGTTTAACGAGCAGTACCTTTTTCCCGTCTCGGTTAAAGACGAGGATTCCAGCAACAATGCACTTTTTCAACCTTCCACCTTTCTACTGAAGGCAAGAGTCAATTATGCATATATTTTCTTGTTAAAACCTAAATGATTACAGGGAATTTTAGGGGGTCACAGTATTATCATCTAATCGCTTCCAGGGTCTTTGAAAATGATGAAAGTGAAGTGCTTCGAGTCCTGTTGGTGTTCTGTGGAACTCACGCCGGGAGGGAGATTTGAACTCCCGATCTCTTGCGAGAACAGGCTTTCTGTTAAATTGTTCCAGGCCTGCGCCTTTCCAGACTGGGCCACCCCGGCTATGCTAAACCTCAAAGACACAAGGTTTATTATTATTTCCACATTTCCAAACACAATGGAGCTTCTTGAGGGGACAATCGATGTTCTTAATGTTTTCACCAAGGAGTTTGTTGGTGATAGGGATGTGATCGTGGGGATTTCTGGTGGCGTGGATTCCACCTTGGTCTCATTCATATTGAAGAAGAACATTAAAAGGGAGAAAATCCATCTGTACTCTCTCCCTTATGGGGAAGAGAATAAGGACGTGAAGAGGGTTTCAGATTTCCTTGGTCTTCCATACGAGAAGGTAGATATGTCCGATGCCCTCCGCTTTTTTATCGACTTCACAAAGGATAGAAAGATTATCGGGAACATCAAGGCGAGACTAAGGATGGTATTTCTCTATGCAATGGCTAACATGCATAAGGGGCTAGTCGCCGGAACCTCAAACAAGAGCGAGCTTCTGACAGGCTACTTCACGAAGTACGGGGATGGTGGATCTGATTTCCAACCTATAGGGGATTTGTATAAAACGCAGGTTTATGAACTTGCCAAAAGGTTCAATTTTCCAGATTGGTTATTGAAGAAGAAACCCAGTGCAGATTTGTGGGACGGCCAGACAGACGAAGCTGAACTTGGCATATCTTATGAAAAACTTGACAAGATACTTGAATGCATAGAGTATCTCAAAGTTCCGGAGAAATGCACAGTAGATGGGTGCGCTCTCAAGGAAGTGAAAAGGATTTATTCCCTTGTTCAGGAGAATGCTCATAAACGGGTGAATTTTTACATTCCCAAGATTGGTTTCAGGTCGATTGGATCAGACTGGATGGAGTAGCTAGTGAATTTGCTGGCTGGAAGAGTTTTGGTATGCTCTTATGAGATCATCGAATTTGATGTAGGCAATTAGCATGAATAGACCAACGATGATGAATCCGAATATAAAGCCAACAATCATCCAGATAAGAGTTTTCTCCTTTGCGGCAGTAAGCTGTCTCTTTTCTGTCAACCTTATGATTTCCCTACACTCATAGAAAACGATAATGTCGATAACGCCGAAAACTGCCGTTATTCCGAGCGTCAGTACTCCTGTAAGGATCAGAATAACCCCCACAATAAGTGCAAGAACCCAGGAAATTGTCAGCATATCCTTTATAGTGGACTTCTCCGGAGCCTCGAATCGCGGGGCATTTGTATCAGAATTTCCAGGATCTGTTGTCACAGAAACACAATCGGACACTTAATATAAACTTAATTGTGGTTCATGGGACATTTTCTCCTTGCTAAAGCGTCAGAGGTTCTCACTTTTGCATTTAATTCTGCATCACTTCTCACGCTCAAGCTGGTTTCACGATACCCCATTACGGATTTTAGAAGAAGTTCCTGTTCTTGAAGTAGCCTCTTTAGGGCCATCAGTGTTACCTTTGCATTCATTCTCTTATGCAGAAGAGATATGTCTTTATTAAGATGCCCAGCACAGACAGCAGAACAGATTGATTCTAAACGTTACATCTAGGCCACTGAAAGAACAATCAGCTACCGAAGATTTAACTATACGACTTTCTCTAAGAGTAGTCTC
>Ga0078972_1005965_pt1 | contig 29893 bp, 35 predicted proteins | sample YelNatPaOPGAMG01_FD_67568 | JGI IMG/M metagenome (GOLD analysis project Ga0078972, IMG submission 67568) | Hot spring thermophilic microbial communities from Obsidian Pool, Yellowstone National Park, USA - OP-RAMG-01 (SPADES assembly) (version 2) | ecosystem: Environmental > Aquatic > Thermal... | reverse complement strand
CGGTTGCTGAGACTGGTCTCTCGATAGTCAGTCGTAGTGCCTCAACCAGCGCCAATACTCCTGCTGAATTCATGCTTGTCGCGAGTACGCCTTTGAGCGCGTTTGCCGACAGAGGCCGGCGCCGTGGTGCTCGCAGCACAGCACGCGATCATGTGCTCTTTGTGGAGCTGCAGACAAGCACCACTTTTGCAGCGCATGGTACACGCGATGGACGCGAGCGTAGCCTCCAACGATCCGCGGTCTAGTCCTGAGGTATTCCGGCGGCGATAATCACCACCCAGTATCATGGGTGAAACGCTGTAAACGAGGCATCATGCGATATCCACAGGGCCAGGGCAAGGCGATGATTCGGCGGCAATCTCACTCAAATGCTAGCTTACTGAGGATTCTCCAGGGTCTCGTTTTTGTTGGATGATCGTCGCCGATGATGTCGTCTTTTCTTTCTCACGGAAGACGCGTTCTTGGCCGCTGGGTGCACGTGATCCTCGTGCTCTGGCTCTAACGACGACGACGACGAAACGGATGCAGACCTCCCGTGGTCGCGCTTTGCAGAGGCGCCATCCTGCGCTCCACCAGGTGCCCTCTTCTTCGAGCGCATGCGTTCGGGTTCAAGACTCGCATCAGAGGTATCCAATGCCAGCATCAAACGCCGCTCGTCGCGTGTGCAGAGCTCCTCGCCAAGCTCTAGTTTCGTGAGCAAGAGTCGAAACCGACTTTCTGGGCGACGCAAGATACGTGACATCGACCGCGACTGCGAACCGAATACACCATCTGCAGTCGCCGCGTCTGCAAGCTCTTCCAGATGCTCCCAGGCAACGACCTGGCGGTATCCCGGAGTCTTGGATGCCTGGTCCGCGATCTTCGCGACTTGCCTCACAAAAGGACTGCCTTCAGCCTGCAGTTCATGCTCGCCTTTCCGCCAGTAAGACATAGCGACTGATGCGACGCCAAATACTGAGTTGGGTGAGTCGACGCGTGCTGCCAGTTTGCTTTAGCTGTTCGAGATCGGCAAGGAATCGCCTGGCAACACGATCCATAGCAGCGTCCGATTCTATTTCCCAGTCACACGACTCGTTCTCTATGTCTTGCTCTAAAGATGCAAGCGACTTGTCGAGTACCTCAAGTGCCTTGGCTGCCAGCCCTGCACACTGCATCCCGAAACGCACTTGCTCCTCGGGTGTCAGTTTCGCTTGGACGAGTGCTCGCAGCTCTGCAGGTGATGCAAACGTGCTCAGATTACCGGCTTCTTTGGCTTTGCGCCACCTTTGATGCAGCTTTCCACTCTCTGGATGCCCGGGTTCAGCTTTGGCTGCCATGAGAGCTGCTGCGCGTGCCGTTGCAACAGAGATGCGAGCGTGGTGGTTACGAGGAGGTCAGAAAACTGAAACAATCGATATGATGGTCTCTCTAAAGCGTCTAAGTCTTCAAGGCAGTAACCGAACTTGTCGCTTCCGCTGTCTATGAGCAGAAAAGCGCGTAGCATATGCCTGGAGCCGTACAGAAGCAGCAGCACGTGCTTTTTGATGTTTGCCTGTGCACGAAGCTGCTTCCCGAGTCGGCACCCGGGACAAGCCCAGCGGGCGCACGATCGTTCTGAGGCGACTTCGGCTATTTTAGGAGAAAAAGTGTATATATGGCTCTTTTTGAACATAGCGACGTGTATCCGAATGGTACACAATAGATCCATATCTGCACAAATTGGACAGATACGTGTCGTCGCCACAGGCGCATACACACGTGTGTTCGACGCAGCGATGCACACGCTCACCAACATCAGCCACTCGGGGCTTGTTCCGTGACTGCTTCCTTTACATCTCTCTTTGCTGTGGCTTTAAATAGAATGGTGTCTTCCATTCATGCGACTCTGTTGCCCGCAATCGAAGAGTATTGGTGGTAAAGTTATGTACTGATTTTGCATCTTCTGTCTGTATACGCATTACGTTGGTGGCGGTAGGAATAGCCCCTAACCTCAGTTTATACGCCAGAGGTAACGTAGATCTGTTCCGTACGAAGCCACTGTGGGTACATCGCGGGGGATGCTGCCGTCCGAGCTGGCAGGCACCGCCAGTGCGCGGGCTGCGCACGCCCCTGATGCGCGCATCCGCAATGGATGGTAGGCTTGCGCCTGTTGCGGAATGCACGTTTGCGCCCCATCCGTAGCAGAAAGGCACATGTAGTGCTGGGGGTAAGCGCGCACAGAGCGCTCTTGCAACTGCTTCATGACCGTAAACGCGTTCGCAGCAAGCCGTTTGCCTGTGGTACGGAGCGCGTTGGACTGTCGTTGGCAGGCTCGAGGAGCGTGCCTTGCCCCAGGACGTCACTGGCGACGTGCACCTCGAACGCGGGCAACATCCCGAGCTGTTATCGCCGGTTTGTTTGACGCGTTCAAACCACTCTTCGGCGACGGAGAGAATGACCGCGCACAGAACAAACAACTTGAAAGTCAAAGGGAGCGTGAAATTGCAGAGCAACAGAGAATTATGCGGGAGAAGCTGGAAGCGCGCCGAGCTGGGCGGCACCTCGAAGGCGTTGCAGAGCGGCGTCAAGCTGTGCAGGAGCAGCTCAACGCCAAAGAGAAACCAAAACCGGGCGAGGACCCGCTAATAGCCTGGGAGCGGCAACGAGAGAAGGAGCGTACTGCTGGGACCTGGAAAGAGGTCGGGTACGGCGAAGAACCAAAACGGGGCATTATACTGCCCTGGCCGTCCTTCGGTATACCGCGCTTCGATTATGGAGAACGCTTTGACCTCCGTTTGCCCTACGTTGACGAGGGCTACGTTGATGAAGACGCAGATATCATGGGTAAGATATTTGGACGGCGTCGCAAGCCGCCCGAGTCGCAACGTTCTCCAGAAAACGGCGACAACGGCACGAATGCAGCCTCTGAATAGATGATTTCAGGTCGGGATAAAATTCTGATGATTCGAGTCTAAGACTCATTGCTTGGTCAAGGGCTTCTAGATGTCGCTGCCGGTAAAATTCCGATGATACGAATCTGAGACGCTTTGTACGGTCCAGGGCGTCACAGTGTCGCTGCCGCACGCACGCACGCACGCATCTGCGGAAACCGAGCGCAGCTTCCATCGATGTGACGTGATGATCGAAAGCGCGCACGAGCGGTGCGGGCATGCTGCATGTTCCGATCCCAGCGCGCTCATTCCAACGATACGTGTCTACGCTCACTGCAGTTTCAGCAGTACTACACGCGTACCGCATAGCTTGTACGTTCACGTGCGAGGTAGGAATATTCTGATACGAGCGCTAAAATCGCTGTTTTAGACCCGAGGTTCCCTTCAGATTGCAACCAGTGATCTGCGGGACTTAGAATGGCCTCTGCTGTGGCACAGACAGGGACGAATGGTGCCGGAGCTTCCGGGGACAGTCCAGAGCCGAGGGCACCCTGCACAGACGCTGCGTCGTCGCTGGAGGTGCGGGTGAACGACCGCGTGTTCCGGGTGTCTGCGGCCGATCCAGAGGCTCTTTACGAGGAGTTGCGGGAGCAGGTGGCTTCAGCTTGGAACTTTGCCAGAGAAACTGTGAAACTGATCGCACAAGGACGTGTTCTTCGCACTGGGGACGCGCTCCTCGCGGCTGTTCAGAAGCAGCAACCGCTTCGCGTCATCGGCACGGCTTCGCTTGCACTGGAGCGCGTTCAACTCGCTCGACCAGACCCGCTTGTGCGGCCGGCGGATTTTGACGGGCCTGGACGGCGTCCGGCTCGGCCGTTCGATGGCGAGCTGTATCCGCGCGCACCGGTTGGGACGTGCTCGCGTTGGGGCTTCTCCGAGCTTCGGGTGCTCGGGAACTTTGCCGATGCCAATCAGGCCCATTCTTTGTTAGAACAGCTGGCTAGAGATCCCGGTGTTAATTACGTTATGCAGAAATGGCACTGGCGAGTGGGTGCACTCTGTGAAATGGCTCCTGACGGTCGAGTCGGCGTCGATCCCGTTTGCGTCCTTGGACTGAATCAAGGTCGCGGTGCTGTGATTTATCTGCGATTGCGAACCGATGATTTGGCCGGATTTCGCCGATATGACGCTATTCGGGAAGTACTGGCACACGAGCTTGCGCACAATGAGCACGCAGAGCACGATTCCAGGTTTTATAAACTGATGCGAGAGATCTTGAGCGAGATGAATCGACATGATTGGCGTCGATTGAAGGGCTTCAGACTCGGCTCAGGAAACGCGGGCGCTCGATAGTACGCCAGGTGCAGCGCTTGTGGATCAGCGACGCCTCCTTACGACACATGGCGCCGGGTCTGCGTTCGTGATGCAGCATTGAATAATCGACGATTTCGATGCGCGCGCAGCGCGCATGGCAGAGCATGTCACTCAGATGATTTGGTCACGATAAGCAACACAAAAACAGCACCGGTATTATATTCAAAAATGATTCTTGTTCGAAGGAGCATCGAAAGACATCGGTGCGGCTGCATCGGCGCCGTTTCAGGCGAGAACCCTGGAAACCACCGAAGCGCGAGTGTGATCCACGATGTTCAAAGCTGGAACTCCGAATCGGAAACGACGCGTATTGTGACGCTAGCGCATCGGATCCAATATGGGCATGTATGGATGCTAGCACAGGCGCTCCCTGGTATGCTTCCAGAATTGACCAGACGCCAGCGGATGCCGCTCACTACCGGTGTGCCTGTACGTTTCGTCGTCGATTTCAGGACTCAGTAGGGTCTTGGGTGTGATTCGCAGGTCTCGGGATCGATTTTTCTAGACGATACAGAAACGAATCATCGAACCTGTCTCTTCCGAGAGCGCAAACGCGGCCAGTTTCCGGGGGATCAAACGGTACTCTGTACAGGGTCGCTTTCGCTTGAACTGAACCTGGTCCGGTATCGCAAAGGGAAACAGGTGCGCTCGGTACGCGTCAGGGAAATGAACGCCTCAGAGCGCATCATTCCCGACAAACAGGTGATTCATTTATCGTCGATGCGACTGTGTACGACGATGCTGCTCCTGCAGATGAGATATCATCGAGGGGTGTTGCATGCCTCTGCGGATTCGACCACGGCCATCAACAACGAACGCCTTGCGAGAGGCGCAGCTTTGCACGCGGTGTACGGTGGTGGTGAGCAGCGCGCTAGGCTCCGCTCGCCATAGACCATATGTCTGGCCGCCCACGTGCAGACGCCTCCCGGCTTATTGCGACCGGCCACCTACTATCGGTTTCGACTTCTTCTTCGACAAATCCGCCTTGAGGGGCTGCCCATGAAGTTGGATCGTCTCAGCTCTTCGGCGCTCGTCTCAGGCACGGCACATCGTCTGATATTGATAGCGGCGTTAAAGTCCCGGTTCGCAAACTCCATCAGTTTCTTGCTGTCGCTTGCACTCACTAATGCAAGGATTCCTCGAACTTTTGCCCTCCGTGCCATTTCCTGTTCTGTCGGCGCTCCATGCTTTTTCAATATCCTCAGGGCTCCGCTGGCACTATTCCGTCTTGACCCTCTGAAGTGTACTTCCCAGCTCATGCTGTATTCATGACGTTCGGAACTCATCCATCGGTATTGTGACAACGCGCTGTGCGCACACCTGGTACGCTCTCGTCGATGGAGAGCGTATGATCCCTTTTTCGGAAGGCCAAGCGCCATGCTACGTATGCTGCTAGGAGGCTTAGACTCATGTACTCCGTGAGGGCGCTCACCTCATGGAGGAAATTGGCAAGTGCGTGCTGCTTCCCGTAGTGCAGGTTGAGACGCTGGCGAACTCGCCGGGTCATTGAGTACTTTTCCCACAGCAACTCGTTATGAGCAGCTCGAATTTTCATGAACGCTACAGAGGCTTGCAAGTCCGCTCCATGGCAAGTGGCCTGGCTGATCACTTCCAGGTGCTCCTTCACATCTGTATTCGAAGTCTCACTTTTTTTCCTCATGTTCATGATTCCTGATTCTCGTTAGTGTCTCGCTCTCGCGAACTTTATAAGACACATGCCTTTCTGGCATAAGTTGCCGTCGATACCATCTTGCGCACACTTGGGTGCTGCGGTGGTCTTGACATTCGATTTCGCAGAATCCACGTCTACGACAAAGTCGTTCTTCTGCACCTCCTGCGTCGTACGATCCGCCATCAAGCGCCGATAGTGCAAACGTATGGGTAGTCCATCGCTCCCAATCGTACCCCTGAATACATTTTTTGTGCTCCTTTTAAGACATTTGAAATCAAAGATATTCTTCCGACAAGTCTCCCGGTTTCGCCGGTGAACCTCTCCCTGCCTGAATCGAACTACGAACAAATCTTCCTCATGATGCCATGAAGGACTCTGGAATCGATTGTGACACAGTACGACATGATCTTTCATAACGGAACGACGTTGAAGCGCTTCTCCAGAAGCCCAGCCTTCCGTTTCAAAGACTCTCAACATACCTCCATGCCCAGATCCATATGCGCCTTGCGTTCGAGTTCTTGGTTCCCAAACCACGAAATACCGCAGGTTCAGGGGATAGCATCTTTTTCCATCTCTGATACCTTTTCTTCTGGATTGGCCAGCCCCAGACCTCCGCGGTGCTCTTGGACAGCCGCACGGACCACAGGAGCTTCATTCATGGTACTGGGCGATGCCTCCTCACCGGCGAATTCGATCTCCTGTTCATGCTGTCGATCGTTCGTGATGCTACTCATGGTGGCCCATTTCCCTTTGTGTGAGAGGTCCGGGTACAGCGCAAAGATGGAGCGTTTCATGATGCGTTTGAGGTTCATGGTCAAATGGTTCCTCATATTCGTGGTGTACTTCATCGCCCCGTAGATTTAAATATGATGCAGCGTTTCATGAAGCGTTTTAGGTTCATGCTCAAATGTTTCTTCAGATTCGTGGTGTACTTCACCGCCCCGTAGATGTAAAAATTCGAGCTCACCTTTATATCGTACCGTTCAAGCGTTAGACGATATAATTTTCCTGGAGGGCATACACTCGCTCATTTCTCCTCGAAGTTTCCCCTGTGCCACGTAGCAGGTGCTTGATGAAGGCCTCGCTGAAGAATTCTCCCGGAACCTCGACTGTTCTGCTGTCCGTGATGTCGCGATACGTCTCGCTCACCTTATGCATCAGTCCTGAAGAAGCCTTAATGATACTAATGGTGTACGACGCGACACGGTTTCTGATGGCCTTTCGCAACTCCTGCTTGTAGGGATTCTTGGTCTTGAGTAGAAGAAATGCTTTCACTACATTCTCATCGTACTGTCGCCTTTTGTGTCGCTTTTGAGGTCGAGCCTCCCATTTCTTCATATTCGCCTTGTCTTGATCCTCTGGGCTTGGCAGTGTTTTTAGTTTTTGTTTTCGGCGATCGGCGGCGCCGAGCCTACCGGATCCTTCATTTCCTTCCCCATGACTTTTCTTTTTTTATTTTTGAAAACGAACCCGCTACGAACGCTTCTGCTATAAACCACGAAAAAGCACTTGAAAACGCTAATGTTAGGGCTGGAGCACAGCTGGATCGAAAGACGATAATTTGCTATGACTTCAACCGAAACACATCTTGTACGATAGAGAAACACGCTAATCATCAGGATAGCGTTGATGTGTAACGGCGAGATGCGCGTCGCGTTTCGTACCTTCCTGATATCGGAGAGCACGTACGGACCGCTCTATAGAGAGAAGAATAGAAACTAACCACTAGATAGCAACGAGACTAGAATCTCTTTTCACCACCACAAGAAACGTTACATGGGGAACAAGTTTCCATATTGTCAAAAGTTCACTGTACTAGCGGAAGGTCCCGCGAGCTGAACGAGTCTCCCGGGCTAGCGCTGCATACCCGCCTCCCGCCCCCGCAAGTGACGGATGCTGTAGTGAGATGTGAGCAGTTTGTCCGCAACGCAGTTCATTCAGGAGCTCGCAGCGGGTATGACGCCTCTGAGCGTCGCCCTGTTCGCGGTGGACACCTGGCATGCCGCTTCTCGCTGCCGCAGGCTGTAGGTCTGTCTGCGCTGCTCGCAGGCCTTCAGCATGACTATGTACTGCGAATCCGTACCAGGTGAAGCGTTCCTCGATTCGACGCCCTCAGTGGTGGTGCTGGAAAAGCTTTTCCGTCTCCGTGATGCATCTGCACCAGCGGTATATGCGCCAGGACGGGTGCTCATGGCATGTTAGGTGCAAATCAGAACCTAAGAAATAACCAGTATATCTGAAAGGAAGTACGAAAAATAGAACTTGGAGGTAGGGTGCAGCAGCATGGTGGACGCTTTTTCGATCATCAATACGCATCCCGCAATCTGGGATCTTTGGTCAATCTAAACGTTTTGGCATCGAGAAAACTGAGTCGCTCGCGCTGTTGTTCGCTCGCATACCGACTCGTTTACGTAGTGTAACCCATAACGCACCTGAGTGAGTTTGGAGCGGCATAGCAGTTACCAATCAACTCTTTGTACTTTCTATGAGAACTCAGTTGGCGTTTCTGAGCCTGGTGCGTCCCCTGCGAACCACTGCTCCTGGCGCTGCTGCTGCTGTTTCGACGACTGCTTTCGCTGCCTCCGCCGTCGGTGGCAGCGGTGTTTCTGGTTTTGCACTTGGGCCAGCGCTTGGGTCCATGCCTGGCTCCCGGAAGCGCTCTCTTGCTGTTAGTGACCTGCGCTGCGCAGCTCGTTCGCCGAAAGAACCCAGTGGCATCTTGATCGTCAATAAACCTCAGAACTGGACGTCGTTCGACGTCGTGAACAAGGTACGCGCAACCCTGGAAAAGTACCTACGACAACACGAGGCGCCCACCGCTGCTAGTCCTCCTGCGGGTGTTGGCAAGTCGTCATCTGGGTCTGGTGCAGGTCGGCGCTCACGTCGTTTTCGACTTCGCGTCGGACACGGTGGAACGCTGGACCCGCTCGCGAGTGGTGTACTCGTTCTAGCGGTAGGCGCGCAGTACACGCGGCAGCTTTGGGAGTTCCAACGCGGACGCAAGCAGTACCGGGCAACGTTCAAACTCGGCTCAGCGACGGATACTCAAGATTGCACTGGTGAAGTGATAGCGCGCTCGAGTTTTGAGCATCTCCGTGAATATGACGTTGAGGCGCTGAATCGCCTCCTGCAGTCGGAGGCATTCCACGGTGCAATTGTGCAGCGAGTACCAGCCTTTTCCGCAGTTCGCGTGCAAGGTGAACGGCTGTATGACCTCGCTCGGGCCGGTAAAGCCGATGCGATCGGTGAATTGCCTTCTCGAACGGTCTACGTCTTCGAAGCACGCTGCGAGGCATTCGACGCGAGACAGGGCACAGGCACCTTGTTCGTGGACTGCTCGGGGGGAACCTATATCCGCACCTACATTGACGACCTGGGGAAAGCTCTCGGCACGCACGCGCACATGACAAGTCTGGTTCGACTTCGCGTCGGTCCGTACGCTCTTGATGACGTCTCCATGCCGTGTCTGCAAACAGAGAAAGAGCTCTCGAATCCCGAGAAGATTCTCAGCTGTTTGCAAGCAGTCTCCGTGACTGCACCTCAGCCCGCATCGTCGCCGGTAGCGAAACCTCCGTCTTCTGCGGCATAATGCTGGAGCCAATCCATCGAGTGAAGGTACCAATGGCCTTCTGGGAGCCGATGCTGCTAGAGCAAGTCTGGCAACGGCAACGTCTTGATGCTGATCCAACCAGGCTGGATCAGGATGACTGGGCGGCCGGCCCTGAACGTATTCGAGACATCAGCGACTTGAAAGGCAAACTTCGCGATACTGATTCATTCGGAATAGGGTATTTGGTTTCCAGGCTACGGTCCGTATGCAAATTCGAAACCTCAGCTCCGTTATGGTGCGAGTTGAGAGCATTTCGCTGGGAGTCGACGCAGTCAACGGCGATGACGCGCATGAACCGAAGGATTTTTGGGTCGGCACAAGAGCGGCGAGGGATCAGCGTCGGCTCGCACTCGCTTGCGAACAGTTCGTATTCCTGATGGACGCTGCCTCTTCCGCTATACTGCTCAAAAAACAGAGCACCGAACGACGACTTTTGCGGCTGAACGCTCGTTGCTCAGGCTGTCCGGGAGATGGCGCACATAGATGAACGTGGACGGAAAACGAAACTCGGATCTCGTTCGGTATTCTGTGATGAGAAACGCCGAAGCGCATTCGTCTATGTGCCATATAGCCGCGGCTTTTCATCGTCAGTCGTCATCGAAGATGTGGAACTGCGCAGTGTGCATCAGTAGACAACGCCGGCTGTCTGTTCGTGAGCACACTCGCATTTGGTACGACAAGCGCTTCGTTGACGACTGCGGGTTGCAGTGCAGCACGCGTCCGTTTCTGGGCACCGTGCCTGTAACAAGATACAGCAGACCTGTTTTCGTTGAACGAAGACGGAAATTTTGGACATGGTCAGGTTCCAAAGATGATCGCAGCACGAAATGTTCGTTTTCATACTCTACCAAAATGACGCATCGGTTGCGGTCATGTTTCTGAATGTCCATCATTTTGGCTCGCACCAGAGTAGAATGCAAGGAATCCACGCAGCTACCACGGGCGGAATAAGTAAAGATTGGGTCTCTTCTCATGTACATCATCGGCAGCCCGTGCGGAATGCTCACATCGCTACTACGGTTTCCGCTCCCTCATCTCCGGCTTTCAATGCGTCAGCCGCTCCTGTGCCCCCAGCTCTGAAGTCAGATGTCGAAGGTCGTGGACGGCAACTTTCAAGTCTCGATTTCGCAACTTCCGTCTGTTCCTTTTCTTGTAATGGACATGCGGGATTTGGAATCGAAGCGTTGCTTGCCACTTTCGTCTTCTATATCTATAAATACCGTCCGTGTACCTTTTGCAGCAGCGGTATTTTGACTGCAGTCCGCTGGTCTCGTGTGCCTAGGGTACCTCGTTCACCGAGCGTTGCCTTGTCGCCCGTGAACATCTGCTTCACCATCGGCTACATGTCCTTGATGGGTACAGAGGCGCCCCGTTGGCGCACTCATTCTTTTCCGCGCCCGGTAACGTACACGATGATCATGGACCTCTTCTAAATGACCCACTCGGCGAGTACTCTCTTTGCTGTGTGCGCAAGCGCCCGCTGTTCTATTCAAGAATGGATTTGTGCCAAGCGATGGCGTTCACGATGATGGAGATACCGCACGAAAAATCCAGCCTGGAAATCATGTCGAGAAGCGTCGATCCGTCTACACTCTCTTCATGCAAAGCATTGGCGCACATTCTATTGGAAGCGATCGCTGCGATGACTCGAGTCCGAGTCCAAGACCCATGTCCATGCAAAGAGAAAGAGCTGCGAACCTTCCAGAGCATATCCCGTGCGATGCATGATGCTGGTACCGAATCGCTTTTCGACGGCGGCTACAAACAGAGGACGATTTGTCTGTCGAACGAAATCCACGGATGAATGTGATACGTTCAGCAAAGTTTCTGCATGAGCTTCTGGACAACTTATCAGGGCAAGGCGTTGAGTTTTCCTCTTCCTCGTCCATCCAAATGCGCAGACTCCTGCACCCAAGAAGTGCCTAGAAACAGAGAACAATTCGAAAACGAGACGCCTGGATTCTTGTCCACATGAACTAGATTATGGCATCGGTTGTTCTCTAAACAATTTTTCGAGGACGTCGCGAATCATCTTGGTCCCGGATGACGAGCCAAGGTCCAGTGTCAGAGGGCGTGAGAGAACCTACTCCACAATCACGACCGAGAATCGTAAAACTACATATGTTTCCATGAGCTCTGACTCTGGTACATCTCATTTTCGTGGCTGTGCCTCGAAAATTCGCTGCGGAAACTCGCAAGACAGGAACAGCGTCTGGAGTTCCATGCCTCAGTCCCATTGGACACCGGTGAAGAGCTCCGGAGCGCAGGCTCAGGCGACGCCAGACGCCTTCGATTCCGAGCCAGACGACGGCATGCGCTGGTTAAGTCAAGACTCTTTAGACGAGTAGAATATTCGAGGCAATGTCAAGCTAGTCTCGGGTGCCACGCTTCCGCCGATGCCTCACTTGAAGATAAGCACCAGCGACACCACACCGGACGTGAGCAGCAGAACCACCACAATCCAAGGAAATACGGTGTCGGCTGCGAACTGGCCCCGCTCAATGGCCAAAATTTGAGTGTAATACCGCCAGAGTCCAATTATCAGCGTCAGGAGCCCGAGGCTAATGAACACCGTGCCGGTAGCATCCGCTAGGCGGGTTCCAATGAGTTTCGCAATGGCAACCCCGAGCGCCACGGATGAGAGGCTCGTCCGAATCATGGAAAGAAAAGTCCTCTCCAGGGCTAAAAGATCTCGCGCTCTGGATCCTACGTTACGCGACGCATGATACTGGAGAAGTTGTTGCCAGCGAAAGCTATCAACAGGATTCTGATTCGGTGCTGGCGTTTGTGCAGCTCCTGTACCCCCGGGCTTGCTATGATCCGTCTGTGGGCTCGTTGACCCCAGTGCAGGTCCCGAGTTCGGCGGAGAGGCTTTGCGTCCATCCGAAGCGGGCTGCTGTCGCTCACACGAGTCCTTTGATCGCTGCGGGTTCTCGTCTACAGCGTGTGTCCAGCTCGCACTCGCCTGGACGCGCATAGTATGCGAGGTTTGCTTGTCGGTTCGTTGACCTTCGGGCCGGTCAGCGTTAGATAAAGCGCAACTTGTCTCGTGGGTACTTGCTGTTCCTGCACACGCTGCTGGTGCATCAGTCGCACCTGCGCTCTGCCTGGACCCTCTGGTGCAGTTACTGAGCGCTACCGCTCCAGCGTCAGAAGTTTCCCGCTCAGCACGGCCTCTCTCAGACAGTGCATTGTGCTCGGCGTACGCGTGGTCGCCCCAGTGTTCAAGTGCAGGCTGCAGGCACACGTTCGGTGGCGAGTCCCGCCCTGCCTCAACGTCCACGACCGAGTTTGCCGTCACCGGTGGCTCCGTCGTTGCCGAAACGCGACTCTGACCGTTGCGTTTCAGCATCCAACGAGACTTTCGCACATAGTGCTGCAGTGTCCACGAAAGCTGCGGTCAAAAAAAGTCCTCCGCCAGCCCCGGTTAGTGTAGCAATAAGTTGCTTATAGGCGAAGCGGTACTCCGTCCGGCTTCGTTGCGTAAGTGGATTGCTTGAGTGGAGTATAGTAAGAGAGCGTCGTTGAGTGCTGCACTGCGCGATAGAGCACGAGCTCTGACCTATCACGATCACTCGAGAAGAAAGCGTTCGCAACGCTCGCCGTTGACTGTCCCAGTATGCGGATCACGCGTAGCGCACCCAGCCTGTTTGACTAGCTAACTAAGCTAGCTGGCTTTTGGTGAAGCTTGTGCTTGTGCTTGTGCTGTACGTAGACAGGATCTGTGACGACCAAGGTTTTTTTATCGCACTGCATGCCTATTGGCTAGGCATAGTGCAAGTCCCAACACAAGTTTCGTGGAGCTGGATCGAAGCCTTCATCCATTATTCTTGACTGGCCGCCGCTTCTGAGGAGGCACGCCCTGCCTGTGAACCTGCTTGCGGCTTGGCCGTTTGGCAGGCGGCACTGGCACCACAGAGCCGCTTGACAGCGCTCGCAACGACGCTCTCGTGGACTGCACGAGCGGCGTGCGTCGTTAAGGCTACTGCCAAGCGATGGACGATGAATTCCTGGAGCACGCACTGGTCGTCTACGGCTCACAGTCGGGTAACGCTGCAGACGCCGCAGCTACGCTCGCAGAAGCTATAGGTCCTGGTGCTGACTGCCGAAGCGCTCAGTTCTATGATCCGGAGAATCTTCCGTTCGAGTCTGTTGTCCTGTTCGTTGTCTCCACCTATGGAGACGGAGAGCCGCCGGATAACTTTGCAGCGTTCTGGCGTTTTCTGCGAAAGCGGCGTCTCCCCGCCAACTGGCTGCGAGCCGTGCGATACGCAGTGTTCGGACTTGGTGATCGTAGCTATCCCAAGTTCAACGCGGTAGCACGACGCCTCGATGTGCGGCTCGCCCAGCTGGGTGCCACCCGCATCCAACCCATTGGTCTGGGCGATGGTGCGCTCTGGGAAGATGCCTTTAACGAGTGGTTGACGAGTCTCCTGGGCGCCCAGCGCATGGAGGCCTATCGACGCCGTCAGCAGCAGAGGCAGCAACGAATAGCACCGTCTCGTTGGCATCTCCGGCCTGTGAACCGGGAAGCAGTCTTTCTGGACGCACGGGAACTGGCCCTCGATGATACTTATCCTGATGAAAAGCACGTGGTGCTCTTTCGTTTCCTCGTGGGTCGCTCGGGGTCAGCGGGGCCCATTTTCATGCCTGGAGACGTTGCGTACCTTGTTCCTCAGAATCGGCCCAGCGCTGTGGATGCTTTCTTTCAGTTATTCCCGTCATGGGATCCGAATGAAGTGTTCTGGATAGAAAATCTGACTGGAGAGCGAGTCAGGGCGCGATCGCTGGTGCAACGCCTCTTCGACTTGAACGGAATTCCCCGACGTCGATTTCTACGTCAACTTGCCTGCTTCGCGACGGAGGCTCACGAGCAGCGTCGTCTGTTGGAAATCGCGGACAGTGCCGCCGCGTACGCCAGCTATATCCTCCATGAACAGCGAACTGTGCTGCTTGTGCTGCGCGATTTCCCATCTGCACGTTTCCCGAGTCTCGCACATGCTCTCGAGGTCATGCCGAGAATGCAACCGCGTGGCTACTCGATTGCCACCGACATGCGCGATGCAGCAAAAGCAGCCTCACCTGAAGACAATGCGCTTGTAGAGATATGCGTCCGCCTGGTGCGCTACGCAACACCTCTGCGACGTCTCCGGATCGGAACGATGAGTGGTTGCCTGCGTAATCTGCTGAGCGGCGACTCGGTATGTCTTTGGATTCAACCGGGAACGCTTCGACTACCCGCAGATCCGGAGTGTCCGATGCTCATGGTGGCAGTTGGTACCGGTATTGGCGTCTTCCGTTGCATGACATCGCACCTGGCAACGATTTCGACAACACGGCTGCCGTCGAACAAGATCCTTGTGTACGGCTGTCGGAACGATACCGCGGATGATTTATTCCGGGAGAATTGGCCGTCGTCCGTGGTACAGCGACTACCCGCGTACTCTCGACCGCGAGACGGTCGCCCCAAATGCTATGTACAGGATCGTATTCGGCAAGATGCAGACTTGATTTACGAGACCTGTTTCAAGGGTACGGATCGCTCGCAGCGAGTCCATATCATGGTGGCAGGCAGCTCGAGCACAAGCATGCCAGCTGAAGTGCGTCGAGCGATCCTGGAAGCGGTGCTCTGCAGCCGCGCTGGTCTCAGCGCCTCAGAGGCTGAGCAAATGCTCAGTCTCATGGCCATGCAAGGCCGATACATGGTAGAGGTCTGGGACTGAAACTGGTTTAGATGCAATGACCGCCGTTTTTTCGGCATTGTGGCGACCGCAAATACGAGGATGCGCGGGCGCATGCTCCTGCGAAAGCGTTCAAGTGCTGCCCGACGAAGAACGTCCTGGCAGAGCGCGTTTTCCAGCGGCAAAGTGAGGCGTCGGCGGAGACGCATGATGTTGGCAGCCGCACAGCAGGCGGACTTGCATGCGTGTGCGTGTGTGCGTGTGTGCGTGTTTGCGTGTGTGCGTGTTTGCGTGTTTGCGTGTATGCGTCTGTCTCTATGAAGTTTCCTCCATAAACCGCATTCGAGAAGCGCCCTCCTATATAGGCTCCACGGTTGAGCGAAGGTGATCATGTCACCAGCGCCGGTCGCGATATTCAGAGGAGCGAATGCTGGAATACATGTACCAGCCTGCCGTTTTTGTTTTTGTTTGCCTGGTTCATATGTATTCAACAAAAGGAATGCGTCCTTTAGACTGGACGCGGGTCACGTGCAGATTCTCTGGTAGAACAGCTAGCTCGTGAAGTACGACAAGACAATGATTCACGGTGTGCAGGTGCGTATGTTTTGCTCCGTCTTTTGATCCGTACCCTGCATGGCATACACTCAAACCTGAGCTTTTTTAATGTATCTACACCACTGTCTTCTTGTCAATCAATTTTTTCTCCATATTTTCTACTGGAACTACTACCATTGTTCCCAAAGAAGACACAAGCGAGCATTCGAACAACATCAGCCTGAGCTGGGATTCAGTCACGTGATCGCCGACAAATCACCAAGCGGATAGGATCTTTCAAGAACGTATCCTTCGTGGGAGCACGCTTCGTGGCTGCTCCTTCGCAGATGATTCTGGCCTGCTGTTAGAAAGTGTCGCTCTTCATCGCGATAAACAAGTCTGGGGGTATCCAGCTGGGATTGGCGTTGTGTTGCGCTTCGCGGCAGCTCATATCCCTGGATCAGTCGGGTCGAAGGCGTCTGCATCATTCGTGACCGTCATTCTCAAGCTGATATACTAACCGAGGGGCCACTCGAATCCGTGTCACCGGTCTTCAATGAATCATAATCGAGGTTCACGAGCACTGAACTGCTGCTTCGCGCCGCTGCTCGAGCGCGGAAGGGAGCGCAAAGGTGCGCTTCGGTTCGTTGGTGTGCTCGCGACGAAGAAGCTAACCAAAAAGCACTGCGAGAATAGCAGATGCGTTTGAAGGAAATGCAAGTTTCAGTCCCAGCGCGCAGCCAGTGCGTCTGAATCCAAAGCAAACTAGAGATATGGTGCATAGCGAATATATCCCTGCCCGAGATCACCTGGTAGAGTTGGAGGCCAACTCACCCCAGGCCAAAAAAGAGAAAGATCCACTGGGACAGCGGTCCATGAAAAACAGAAAGCAAACGATCCGAGCGGAACATCAGTCCTGAACCATTTTCAAATCCTCTCTATTCAACCATGTCGACGGAAATAATCTTCCTAAAGTTAGTATAAGGACTGCAGTAAGGGTCGTGCAGCTCCCTGTTCGCACACGGCAAGCTGGGCATCCCGCGTCTCGACGTACCTAATCGTTCAACAGTTTGTGAGAGCTTCGGAAGCAGCGGCCTGCTGGCCGTACTCATTTTCCCGGAAAATTTCGATCAAACCTTCGTGCGACCCCATAGCTGAGGCTCTCTATAGAACGTGACATACAGCGTGATCATGGGATCGGCGATTTGCACACACACGCTTCCCAGAGTACCTTGAGACGTTGCCGAGCCATCTCAGACGTTCAAAAAAGTCTACAGCGCGGATGTCATAAAATATCAAGCCAGTATTGTAAACCAGATGCGGATCAATCGCGAGCGACTCATGATGCGCACACCGTAGGCATTGCAGCCACTGTGGCTTCAGATGACTGGAATACAAAAAATGTTACCTACGGAAGGTATTCTTGGGATGTTGGCAAAGGCAAATGACGAGCCGGCGGTTACGGAAAAGATTGATATTGTGGCGCCTTCGGCAGCCGAGTCGCAACGAGTGCGAGCTTTGGTTCGGTTCGTTTATGCGCTTCATGTCGCTCTCTGCCCCGCACCGACGCACGTCGTATCCAAAGAACGAATGAAACGGGATGCCTTTCTTCTGCCCATCGTGCGGGACCAAGTGCTCCTGAATAGAGCGCTCCAGAGCATAGCAGGCTCGCTCCTCTAGTCGGGCGTCCTTGCCTCCTCAAGCTTCTGGTCGATGCGATCCCCGAGTGTCACATCAAGCGCCTTGACATCACCCTAGACAATATTCTTCTGTATTGAATAGCCTCCATAATGGGGAACGGCTGGTCTCTGCGAGCATGTGCGAGCGAATCGAACACCTTCACGAAGAGCACTGGCGGAGGTCGTTCCAGGCTTCTCGTCTGCACGGGGAAATGGACAGAAGTGTACAGGGATCATAGAAACGGCCGGAATATCGGTCTGCATGCGCTTCGTGAGGCCTAGTCCTGAGTCTAACAGCACGACGTTCTTTAAATTGCTCAATGCACAAGAAGAACAAGACTTGGTCCTTGATGTCGATCCCGGGTTGAGGAACTACGAACACCGTCGCCCGACGTCTAAGTGAAAAGGACAGAGTCAAAAATCGGAATGTTATGCTGGTCGATCTGTTCATATTTTCTAGGGCTAGGTGGCGTCGAGAATCGGGTTTTATGGACGCCAATAGTCATACCAACAAGTTGATTGACGGCACCAGGAGCCGTTTCGAGGTTCTGGCAACCGTATCGAGCACCGGGGGGTGGTTCGGATACCCCATTCAGAGCGCACGTTAGCGTTCGAACATTTCATGCATGCGATTCTAGGCAGGAGTACCTGCCACCGCGCTGGCTTCGCCAACGGTTGCTGCTGTGCGGAGGCAATGGATATGCATTTGCAAACTTCTGCAAAACATAAAGGAACTGACCAACAGGTCGTGTCGTTTCGTGATACTCAATGGCGCTGTACATTCTGCTCAGTTCAGGGGCTGCATTCTTGCTCCTTCGAGTCGCGCCTATAACGAGTGCAGGAATCGATCCGGTACGATTTCCATCCGTGAGTTCGGAACAACGTATACGTATCACGAGTACGGGACCACATCGATATCGGTCCGTAAATGATGCGAGTGAAACGGAGAAGCATGCACGTGATTGTGTACTGTAAGTTGGGCGATCGTCGGGTGGCGAGGCAATCGAAGGCCACATGCTTGCTTTTCGGTATGGGGTGATTTCACGTGCAACAATACGCGTAGGCACTATGCACACCGAGGCTTGAACGAAGCGATCAACATCTGGAAATGCCTGGCGCTTCCGGTGGGTCCAACGTCCTCGTGTCGAGCGATTCCTCAAAGAAATCCTTTAGGATTCAGCACGGGCATTGTGAAGAAGTGTGGAAAACTCCCGATGGAACAATACCAATGGCCAGGCAAGGCGGCATTAGAACCTCGCCTGGAGCAAGTTTTTGGCACAGTATGGCCCGCGATCACGAAAGGCTCAAGCGCCACATCCATTCACACACCGAGAACAACTTTCCGGGGCAAATGTTCGAAAATCACGACTTTCCATCGTTCAATATTTCTGCGTACACGGATTCCAGTTCCTACAGTGCTCCAGGGACACGTCCGACGATGCTGCGAACAGTCCCATACGGTAATGCGCTTGTTACGTTTGTCCTGCATGGAGCTGGCTTCTCGACACAGGTGCGCGGGCTGCTCCGCCAGTGATTTCGAGATTGCGTCTTTCCTCTGGTAGCAATGTGCGTGTCTACGAGGTTATTGGGCGGATTCAATACTAGGGTTTGTTTGTCTATATAATCCGTGCTCCCAGATGTAGTTCTCCACGGCACGGGGCGTGAGGTAGCGTATCGAGCGCCCATGTGCGACGCGTTCGCGTACCAGCGTCGATGAGATATTGCACTGGACGGGTGCGTCTTTCCAGTAATGGATTGCAGCAGGATATTGTCTTAGGACCCGTTCTAGTGCTTCTTCGTCAGTTGCATCGAGAGCAGGGCGTGGAAGCGCCACCACCTCACAGAGCGCGAATAGTTTCTGCAAGTGCTCAACAGGCCAGATACTGGGATTGTTCATCGAGGCAACGAGATCAGCACCACAAACAAGGAAAACACTCGGACCAGGGTCAGGCAGGCGTCGCTGGGCCTCCAAACGTTCTCGCAGGCTCTGCACAACCTGAAACGTCGGAGAGTAGCAGGGTTGCTGGGCTTCCCAGGCATCGACTTGGACCCAGTCCGAGTCTTTCACAGCGAGCGCACACATCTGTAGCCGGTGTTTCGCCGCCACCAGACCAGGTTTCTGATAAGCGTCGTGCACTGGTGAGAGAAACCCTTTCCAAACTGGATGATGCAAAGTATTTTCAACGTACTCGCGAGATTGCTCGAGAGAGAGCAGGTGCATCAGTGTCGGGGGCGAGAAACTGCCAGCGCTGAGCAGGACCCCAACCCGCTGACAGTTGAACGAGCCGCGACTCATATTGCCTACCATGCACAACGCAATGCCCGATACCCACATACGCGGACTGGAAAGCGGAACATGCGTTCAGGTGCTGCAACGCTGTGAGCCGTCTCGTGGTATATCCCGAACCTGAACAACAGCTGGTCGAAGGCGGCGTTTCTCGGGGTTGCGCACATACGGGAGACGATGCCTCCTGCAAACAGGTGCGCGCATCCACCCACGAAGGATATGCGTCACTGGAGTCCGTATTATACATTTAATGGCAACTACTCCATCTGCCGCATGTTCATCGCAGATTAGCGTACCCTCCGTACGTCCTGAGGAAGGCCTGGCGCGACGTCTCGCCTGATGTCGTCGTAGGCACTGTGTTTCGAGACGTGTTCTGCGGCGCTGGTATTTCGAGTTGTGCTCATGGGTCGTTCCAGTGTCGATGTTCAGGCTGAGGAACAAGTGAAAGGCGCGTTGGCGGAGCGAGATGTTGTTGTCATCTTTAGTAAAACCTACTGTGGCTTTTGTGCAGCGGTGAAGCGCCTCTTTGAGCGTCTTGGGATCCGCTATAGAGCGCTGGAACTGGACATATTACCCCTGGGTTCAGCTATGCAGCGGATATTGTACGAAATGACCGGGCAACGAACGGTTCCGAGTGTCTGGGTGCGGGGACGCCACCTCGGAGGCAACGATGCTGTCCAGGAGCTGCACCGAACAGGCCGCCTGCTGCCGCTTCTCGACGAGTCCGGTATCGCCCACGCTTGAAATCCTAACGCACGGCTCTTTGAGAACGGCTCAAATGTCACTGGAAGTTTGATGAGCGGCAACGCAAGGTTCTCTCTAGGCTGGTCGAACCGCGTGCTGCTTTCAGTCGCGGTTGCTCGTGAGACTCCGTGCGCACTGTACCATGATTCCAAGAGCAGTCTTTGCGGCAGTTTTCGCTGCACACGTGGAGAAAATGGCGAACGCTAGACAGACGATAATGCATGGGGCAAGCATCAAAGCTTAGAGCGAGCGCGCAGAATCCCGCTACCGCTAGGCTAGTACGCGGCACGCATGGAACGCACGAGCGTCGTTTATGTCGTGAGCCTGCGGGCGTTGCTGGGCATCGCATCGAAGCATCGTCTAGAGCCGGTGAGCCCACTTTCACCAGGACCGCGCCCGATGCCTGCCAAGTCACTGTTATGGTTCGTGGTGCCTGTCCAATCTATGATCCTTGAATGTACACGTGAGTGGACCAACAGTACACGAAGCATGTGCATCTGCACAGATGCTGTACGGAACGCGCAGTCGTTACGAACAACGCTATCCGAAATATAGTACGTGATCTGAAGGAAGCTACCCGCGGTAGAGCGAATCGCACATTGATTCAAGACAAAGTCTACTTGCGACACGCGTTGCAGGCCACCAGCATGCCGCATGCTCGTTGGTGCCCCTTTTGTACACAAGAGAGCAGCGCGGGAGAGCTTCGGTCGAGCGGGCTCCCAGTGGCGTTCGCTACATTTCCCCGGGGGCTCTCTGAGAACCGTCTAGGTGGCGAGCATTTTTCTTTCGTATGTGATCTATGAGACGTGTGGATGAGAGCGGCACGACTTTGCGGCTGGTTTCGATCGCATTCAGCGCGCTTGATTCTGCCGACGAGATTTGTTCCGTTGTCGCTCCGTATCTATCGTATTGTTGGTAAAGACCCAAACAATTAAGCTAAAAGACAGCTGCATACTTTTTGATGAGTCTAGATTGGTGCACAGCTGGTCACTGGAAGTGCCGTAGACGGAGATTCCCGCTCGATCGATACGTCATGCTGCTAAGAATAGCGCTGCGACCGCGGCCGTTTTCCGCCGCCATGTTCGGGTGTTCCGGAATGGGAACCTCCAGCCTCTCGTCTTTAGTGGCTTTCCATGGCAAGTGGCCCGGTTTATGTCGCTGTAATTGCTCACAGGCGGATGCGCGTCGATGTACGATACGGCAACTGCAGCGAGACAGGATGCAGCTGTCGCGGACTGGGAACCGTAGTGCATGCGGTATCATCTCTAGATGGCGACACACTCCCGAAGGAGCCGGGCTTTCGATCGAATACCGCAGTTCTTGATTCGCATTCACGGCGGCGAGAGTTTGCATGGAAAAGTTTCTTGGATCCCGAGTCCAGGCATCGCGGCGCTCGCTTCCACCGGAGCCTGCGTCACCGCATTGCCCGAATGGAGCGTAGACGGATCGAAATTTCTCGATTGCATTTCCAGCATGGATTGTCTTTTATGTGTTTGTTCCAACGTGGACAACCTTGCGTTCCACAAATCATCTGCCGAATGGGACATCGTGCGCTTGTGTGTGCGACAGACCGCGTACTCGCAAAGCGGATCACCAAGAACACACCTGTGATCGCAGTGTACGGCACTGGGCCCGGAAACTGAGAACGGCATCGACTGGAGTCTATTGTACCAATCATGGGCACGTACGGAGCGCTGAAGCAAGCATTCAGGCGCCAGGTGGCGGCACGCGAAGGAGCAGGTCTGGTAGAGACGTACGGGAACAGCTGCCCACAATCAGGTATCACAGTGAGAACGGCGCACCGAGACTGATAACGAATAAGATGAAAAGGGCAAGCGATGCTTATATCGCAACTTGTGCATGTAGATGGAATTCAAAGGAAACAGCCGGAAGCTTCAAAATCGGGACCGGAACGCTGCCATCAGCGTATTTCGACTGCTGACAACGGAGCGACAGGGACAAGAGACACCAGCGCATTTAAAGCCGGAGGTTGGAAAAAGGAAAAGAAATCAGTTGCAGAAAAAGCCCGCAAATACTAGTGTTGATGGTAGGCGGAAGAGGCCCAAAGTTTAGTTTGTACACCCAAGTAGGATGACCTGTTACATTGGTGTATAGACATGTTTATATGCACTGAGCGTAGAACCTGCACCAAACCAAGCGGAACATGCATCTGGCTTGCCGCCTTTAACAGACGTATCCGGTTATTGTCAAAAATATACATGGTTGAAAACACTTGCGCACGGGAAAACCTTCCGTGTCGCTCGGACGCGAATTCATCTCGAGTCTCGCTTCAGCCGTGCAGCTCGCTCCCAGTCATATCCATCCTCGAGGTGCACGGGCACGGTGTCGCCTCGGAGCGACGCCTCGTCGCTGTGCACGAGCATGCCCCCACCGCCACAGCGGGGACATGGCTCACGTCCTGTTCCGTGGCAGCGAGAGCAGGTGCTCTTTGTCAACGCGACCCTTGTCCTGCTCTTTGAGAAGAGGTTCCAACCCCGCGAAGCCTTTTGAAGGGGTCCCTTTGGCTCGCTTCTGCTTTCTGAACTGTCGCTGCTGGCGTCAGGCACCCGCCAGCGTTGGCAGAGACAGTCGATGGAGCCCTCGCCCTCGCACGCTGGACAAGTTGGGTTCGCCTCTCGAGCGTCCGCACCTCGAATGAACCGGAGCCACGCTTTCCGGACTGCTGCTGGAGACTGCTGCGCCAAGTGGGATACCACAAGGCCAGCGACCGCACCTAGTACCCACACGACCGGCGTTAGCGAGTTCGCGCCGTCAAACTCCGTCGTCATGCTCGTGCCAGTGCTTCCGAACCAGGCCAACATTGTCGGCGGCAGACTCACCCCGAAGGCATAGGCCAAGTGCTGGCCCGCTGCCGCCTGGGAAACACCTACCACGCTGAAGCTGCTCGTAATCAAGGCGCAGGGGGACTGCGGCTGATGCGGACGCGGTCCCCGTCGCCGCCAGCGCCGTTGCACCGTTGTTGCCCCATCGTCGCGAGCGAACCTGTTGTTCGTCGCTTTAGGCAGCCACGAAGTTCTCTGTAAAGTTTGGCGTACTACAGACTGAATACGCGATACAGATAGAGAGTTTCCTATGAAACCCGAAGATACGGCTCGTTTGGGCGAGCGTTTGCAACCCATCCCCAGAGTGTGAATAGACCACCAACTCGAGGACTTTCAAGAGTGACTTCTGCGCCGTTCGCCCGCCATCGCGCAACACACGTCGCGAGATGCCGATGGTCGGGCGTCTGTCACCCGCGAGCGCTGGATAGTGACAAAACGGACAGCGTCGCTCCGGGTGCTCATCTAGAGTCGCCAGTCACCCGCGAGCGCTGGATAGCGACAAAATGGACAGCGTCGCTGCGGGTGCTCATCTGACTTCCGGAGTCTCCCGCGCGGTACAAAGAATCGCGCGCTTCCGTCAGACGATGCTGCACGTACACTTATCTCCTCATTTGGCGCTTGGGAGTCGAACCAGGTACGCGCAAGTGCTGAAAAGCGTCCAGTAACTTTGGAAGGGACTGGCGTCTTCGTGAAGACGCGTCCGTATTCCAGATGCTCCAGTCCAGTATTACTGCGGTAAATAGAGTCTGCGTGGTCCGCAAATTCGTTAGATAGACCGTTATCTGACCTGCCCCAGACGCTTGCTGTGGCGCTGCAGAAGCCTTTGCAACCGCTATTGCCGCACGGAGATCGAAGGGTTTTGTGGTGTCTCGGCGATGGTCGCTCTCAAGGTGCTCACTGAAGCTGGGCGGTGCGTCCACCGGCCGGCGCTTGGTGCGATAACGCTCCTGATTTCGTGGCCTGAGCATCCGCTCCATACCCGAAACGCTTCCTAGAGCGTAACCATCATACCAGTGCGGTCATCGAAGATGTTTCGATCCGCAGCGCTGCAGCGATGGTGTCGCTCCGGTGCCGACGTGCCCGCAATATCTACCGTGCTCAGCAGTTTCGTGCCGGGCTGTCACCTACCCTGGCTTCATGCCGTTCATAGCCCGAAAATAGTGTCCGCATGCAGGCCTGATTCACATAGGAATGTGCTTGGCCTACTTTCGTGTTGTCTAGCATGCCTATTTACGTTGACGTATTCTGCTCTATAATTTTCTAGGCCGCCGTGGACCCGAAATCCCTGTCGCGATCGCACCGGTTCCCTTCCAGAGCGCCACGAAATAAAAATGCTCTACTCGGACTGCCTGCTCAGGCCGTTCATTTCCGCAACGTGCTCGCCGCCCGTGAACCTCCGCGCCGGATTTCTCCGACGATCCAGTCGATGCCTTCGTGAATACCCTCCCCTGTAACCGCCGAGCAGCCAGCGACATGATAACATCGGCACGGGATTTCTTCGAGTCCAAGCTCTCGCTGCAGCTCCTCACTCGTCATCGCGTCAGACAGGTCCTGCTTCGTGGCAAAGATGAGCAAGGGTGCGTCGTGGAGCTTCACGGCAGCACGATAGAACCGTCGCAGCTCACGACGGTTGGCGTCCACAAGGCGGCGATCGGCAGCGTCCACCACGTAGATGACTCCCTGAATGCCATCCTGATACATGGGCCAGAGCGGGCGCAGTTTATCTGTGCCGCCAAGGTCATGGAAGAGAATTTCCTCAGAGCCCCAACGAATGGTTTCCTCTACAGATCCCAAAGTCGGAACGGTAATGATGAACTTTTGTAGCTTGAGGCGATACAGAATGGTGGTTGCACCAGCCCCATCCAAGCCCAAGAGAAGCAGCTCTATGCGTTGGCCGGGGCGATGCGTGTTCGTCCTTCCGCCACCACCACCACCACCACCACCACCTCTGCTTCCGCGTCGACGAGTTGAGCTGGCGTCTCGAACGCTGGTTCCAGCTTCGGAAGGCTTTCCGAAACACGCCCCCATGCCGCGTCGCCACTACCACAACTGCGGGCTGCGCTGTGCGGTAGAGAGCAGACGTGCTGTTCGCTGGTTTTTCCTGGTTATGCGTGTCTCTCTAGGCCAACGACAGACAGCGACTATGCCGTATAACCACTGCGGACTGCGCTGTGCGTAGATCGCCGTCCAGCACTCGGTGGCACCCCAGAACAAACCTGCGACGATCCTGCCTTGTAGGCTGCCGAATCGGCTTTTAGTCCCTGTGCTCGTTCAAGGCAGAGAACACGATTCCGAGCTATGACTCAAAGAAAACACGCGTCGAGCGAGTTTCCAGCACACGCAGCGTATAGCGAGCCGCACAGGTTCAGCTCACGGCCTTGGGCTCGCACACCGCGCAGTCCGGACGTTGCTATCGCCGGAAACGGGCCAGCAGTTTCCGCAAGTGTAGCGAGCTCTGACTGCCAGAGAAGGCTGCTAAGGGACCAGGGTCTGCACGATCTGGCAGATAATCGTGTCTGTCCACTGGTCCAAACCTGCACCGATGCGTCGCCGGTTCCTGTGAGTGACAGGTATGTTCCGGTCCACGGTGACGTGCGAGCCACGACACATATAGATTGGGGTACAGCAGGCGCCGGCGCGCATTTGCCCTGAGGCGTTTGGTAGTGTCCGTATTGTTCTAGACAACGAGTATGGGACACGAACCTTGAGACGCTTGGTAGTGTTCGTCTTGTCGCAGAAAATGAGTATGGGACACGAACCCCGAGACACCTGGTAGTGTTCGTCTTGTCGCAGAGAATGAGTATGGGACACGAACCCCGACACACCTGGTAGTGTCCGTATTGTCAAAGAACATCACTAAAAGACATATGCGCTCCCCCTTAGGTGCACGAGGCACGCCATTTTACATCGATCCTGGTGCATATGCAGGTATTGGAAGTCATCCTGAGTTAACTATGCTAGCCCGAAGCGATTCATACCATGAAGCACTTTGGCTGCTTTATGAACAATTTCACATCGTTGTTCCCTATTTGCCGTGTGGATTCGTGCTCGCATCCAATACCTTGCTGCTTGCTCAGCTCGGTGCTGTATGACGACCGACTCCCTTGGCGGTCGCCCAAGAGGCTCCCTCAAAAGACATATGGATCGCTGCTATAGCACGAAGAATGAGCTTGTGTTTCCATGGCAGAACACGGAAAGAATATAGCATCAGGCCTCGGGGAATGACTCGAAAGGCGAAACCCTATCCACCAGAAGCCCCAAATACCAAGACTCCGCGCAAACAGCAAGGATTTCAGCAAGAATCGCGCTGAGCGTGCATTCCTCAAGATCCCGATGCCTCGTAGCGCTCTTCGTCCATACCATCGCTTCCAAAAGGCAGCTTCGTGTGAAGGCATCAATTGACAGCGAGCTCCATGGATGCGTCTGTCTTCGTCGACAGAGAACGGCACAGAGCGCACTGGAGCAAATACCAGGTCGCCGGCCTTTGGTTCAGCAGCAAGACCGTAGAGTCGCAACAGTGATGGCGATGAGATCTCTTCTGGATAAAAGACAGACTGCATGCAATTCGCATGCATGAACGGCGTATGTTAAGGTGCCAGAACGGCAGAGCGCATAGCAGTAGTATGTGCGGATGCTTCGCAACTTGACGATAGCGAGTACGTGACAGATCCCACCGGGATCCGCAGCAAACACGCTGACACATTCCTACTGTGCATCCGACGATAGCAACTGGAACGAGATGTACTCGCCAGACGCTGCTACCGCCGTGCTTGTTTGTGGGCGTGCACTGGGACTTAAACGTCGTCGCCGAAGGCAACGATAAAGTTCCACAGGGCGCATCACCCTGGATGCACAAAGTGCCCAGGCTTCAAGTTCTACGGAGATCTCATTTGTTATCCAGGTGGGACGTTCATCGAGCATGCGTAGAACAAAGGTCGCGAAGAGCTCAGCGACGCGCTCCGAAGCCGTGTCATTCCACGAGACCAGTGTGCGTCCTTGAGCGCAAACTCGGCTTGTGTACAGCCGAAAGAAGAGTTCCCGATCTACGGCGTGAACAAGAGACAGATTCGAAATCGTTACCGGAAGCAACGTGAATGCGTCCATATATTCCGGCAAGCGGTTGGTGCACGTATCAACCAGGTGTTGCAAGATCCGGGCTGTATGCCGAACGCTGTGATTCTCGTGGAAGCGCAGAAGATCCTCCGGACTCAAGTGAAGCCGGTGAATCAGGGTTTCATCAGCGTCGATGAGGCGGTCCAGGATGGTGTCTGCCTCCAGGGGCGAAAGAGATGCTCCATGAATGACATCAACGAGGCGAGCTGCGGCTCCTCCGTCGACTCGAAGACAGCGTGGAACCCGTTCCTCATCGAGCGATGAGGCCCTCTCGAGGAAGATCGCTTTCCATACACGCAGCTCTCGGAGGCCAGATCCTGTCTCCGAGGTGACCCTGGGCGCCAACGTCATATCTAGCGGAGGGCAATGCAAAGGTCCTGGCACAAACAACTCACGGCAGATACGTAAGCTGGCCAGCGCCCGCAAAGCGTCCACCTCAAACTGCTCTCGATTCGTTTCGCGTAGAACAGCGTCCTCAAGGGCAGTCTTATCGTCTTCCATGGCCGTGATTGCAGGCATCATCCACGGCCGCAAAATAGCTTGCTCCCGAAGGAGAATTTCATCGAGCCAAGCATGCGTTACCATATCTCTCCATTGATTCGGAACAAGCGTGGCTTCTACGAGGCTTTCCGGATGTCGCCAAGCCGTATGCGCAACGAAACAACTGAGCAGCGCCTCTCGCGTTGCCGGAACTGCATTCTGTTGAAGATCAATTTGTCCCGACTGTGTCCCAGTGTACGGCGCTCTTGCGCCGAGAGCGGACCACGTCTGTGCGGGAACGTAGCGCAGCACCTGCGGCAGTACCGCTACGATCACATGAGAGGCCTCGTAATCACGAGCGGTGGGGTAGCTGGTGCGGCGATCACAACCAGAAGCAGTCGAACTCATTCTGGTGGTGAGCAGCCCAACGAACTGCTGCCGCCAACGAACAAGAAAGTACGCCAGTTCCGCAAAGTAGACCCATCCCATTTCCTTCCAGAGCTCGTAGCGAACAGCGCTGAGAACGCTACGAGCATGGGGTCTCAACAAACCTGGCTTTGAGACGTAGTATACGAGTTGCGACAAAAGCAGCCATGCATTTCGACGAGGTATCCGAAGGCCGTGGGTTGCCCCCGAGCCATGCGGTGGATACGTTTCAAAGATTCGCTGCTGGAGCGTGGCTACCAATACCTCCGTGAGGCTAAGTTGCCATTTATACAGATCATCCTTGAACTTTCCCCAATTGTTCTGTGGCCCATATGTGTCTTCCATACGCTGGGTTTGCAGGCCGATGAAAGCGGCGAAGGCATCTGCAGCCTCTCTGGGGTCCGTCAGCTCCAGTATACTGCGGAGCGTTTTCGCCGCTGGCAGCGAAACTTCGTCACCTTCTGTGTTCGCAGCCATGAAGGGAGGCGGTTATGAAAACTCCGTGCGACACCCTGTGGAGGAACGCATCAGCCGAGAACAGCGCTGGCCGTAGCCAAAGTGCAAACGAGAAACGCTGTCGAGTGCGAACAGCTTGGGAGCCGGCTCTCAGCTTCGGCCTTTTTCAGCACCGGTTCTCAGCGTGTCAACTCGAGTCTGCGGCAGATACGTGCCAACAGATTAGAGATTGCACTGAGGAATGAGCCTGCACCGCAAACCAATAACGAGCGCCTTTCAAAAGCAAAACGTTGTCGCCAGCAGTGTACAGTAGTGGCAAACACGCCCTAGACAAGAAATCTCCAGCTGACGTGCAGACGCCTGCCAGCCTTTTTGGACCGGTCACCTACAACTGCTTCCAACTGTTTCTCACGTAGTTCCACATTGAGAGGTTGTCTAACAAAGTTCTCTCTTGTCAACTCTGGAGGACTTCTTTCTATCACCGCACATCTCTTTATATTGGTAGCGGCGTTAAAGTCTCGGTTCACTAATACCATACGTTTCTTGTCATCTTTGGTTGCGCTCACCAGCGCAAGTAGTCCACGAACTTTCGCTCTCCTTTCCATTTGCTCTCCCGTCAGCGGTCCGTACTTTGTTATTCCCTCATGGCTCTGCTTGCACGTTTCCATCTCGACTCTCTGAAGTGTAAATCCCAGCTCGTGGCGTGTATACGATGTTCGAAACTCATCTGCAGGTATCGTAGCGAAACGCAGTGCACACTCCTTGTACATACTTGTCGTTGGAGCTGGCATAGTCCCGTTTTTGGGTCTTCCAGCGCCCTGTTCCGTACGCTACCACGAGCCTTTGACTTTCATTCTCCTTGAGGGCGCCCACCTGATTGAAAAACTTCGCGAATGCCCGCTGCTTCCCACAGTATAGATTCATTCGGAAACGAGCCCACCGGGGCTTGGCATACTCCTCCCACAACGCCTCCCAATGGGCAACACGAACTTCCATGAATTTCCGAAAAGCTGTAAAGTCCGCTCCGCGGCTCGTCACCTCGCTCAAAGCTTGCAGGTGATCCTTCATTCCTGCGTTCCACGTAACGATTTTCTTCCTTGCATTGATCATACCGGATTCTCGATAGTATCTTGCTCTCGAGAACC
>Ga0078972_1005963_pt1 | contig 29898 bp, 27 predicted proteins | sample YelNatPaOPGAMG01_FD_67568 | JGI IMG/M metagenome (GOLD analysis project Ga0078972, IMG submission 67568) | Hot spring thermophilic microbial communities from Obsidian Pool, Yellowstone National Park, USA - OP-RAMG-01 (SPADES assembly) (version 2) | ecosystem: Environmental > Aquatic > Thermal... | reverse complement strand
AGCTATTCTTTCTGTTTTTTTGCCAACAATCTTTGAACTCCCTAAAAGAATAAATCTGAACTTTCAGTTTCCTCTTCTTTTAGGCGCAAGCATCCTTTTAATGTACCAAAATATGTTTTTGTGGATATTCTTGAAAATAGCAAGTCTTTTTTACCGACCAACAAATAAAAATTCGATAGCTAAAAATAAAGAAATTCCTGTAAGTGTCCTAATTGCCGCCAGAAACGAAGAAAAAGTTATTTCTAATATTATTAATGATTTACTAAAGCAAGACTATAATAATTTTGAAATTATCGTCATTGCTAACAATTGCACTGATAAAACTGTTTCGGTCGCGAGAAATTTCTCAGATTCTAGACTAAAGGTTATTGAATTTAATGACCCGAAAGGAGGAACTAAGGCATCGGCTCTTAACCGAGGATTAAAGGAAGCCAAAGGTGAAATAATAGCCATTTTTGATGCTGATAACAGAATAGAGGATCAGAACCTTATTAAGAAGGCCGTCAGTTATTTCGAAGAGGAAAATGTTGTTGGAGTTCAAACAAAAATTATTAGCTCAAATGGCTCATTTAATCTATTGACCACTCTCCAAGATATAGAATTTGAGAATTTTAATGAAGTAGTTCAGAAAGGAAGACAAGTATTAAATAAATCTGCTCTTCTTGCTGGCACAGGGATGTTTTTAAGAAAGACTACCCTCTTAGAACTTAATGGTTGGCCGCACTCTCTGGTAGAAGATTATGAATTATCTGTTTTATTATCTTTGAAACAGCCAAGAAAAAAAATAGTTTATGGAGATAACCTTGCAGTAAAAGATGAAAAAGTTGTTAATTTTTCCTCTTTAATTAAACAGAGGGCTCGCTGGATTAAAGGATATTTGAAAACGAGCTGTAAATATATAGGAGATTTTAATAGTTTTTTAGATTACTGGTATCGGTTAACCCCCTTTTCTATTTTGGTTTGGTGGATATCGATTTTATTGTTTATCTTCTATCATATAACAGGACAGACATCACTAGTAGTACTTCCTGCTTGGTTATGGTTAGGATGGAATTTGCTGTTTTTAACGATAGTATTTCAAACACTAACTAAAAAAATTGGTTGGCGATCTGTTTATTATATTTTCTCTTATTGGATCTACAGTTTTCATATAGTTATTGCCGGTTTATATTCTTTGTTTTTAACTTCTTGGAGTGAAGCAAAAACAGAACACCACGGGACTAATGTCAAAAATCTAAATAACCAATCTCATCTGAAGCCAAAAGAAATCATTTTTAATTTAATTATCTATTTCATTTTGTTATTTTTTATTGGCAATGTCACCATTGCTTCGATTGCTACCAAAAATAAAGAATATGTCTCTTTAAATTTAAAGCAATATTTCGAAAAGATTGATTATAGTGATATTAATTATAGCGATAAAAAAATTACAGGACTAGTGCTTTATCCGTTGCCTTTTCCATATAAAACTCCCGAAGCTTTTAATGCCTTAGAAAATCTTCTCGAACTAAAATCTGTAAACTATGTTCAATTAAGGTTTACTCTTTATCAGGATGGGCCAAGCTCTTCTCAGGTAAGCTACAACAAAGAAAATGATTTAGTCTTAGAAAGCATGATCAATATGATTCACCAAAAAGGAAAAAAAGTTTCTTTAATGCCAACTATCCACTTTATGAATCAAGAGGGTATTGATCAGGGTATTCATATTAATCCTACTGACCCTAAAGAATGGTTTAATAGTTATTTCGTGTGTTTAAAACATTACGCCCAACTAGCTCAAAAAGAGGAAGTAGAGATGTTTGTTATTGGCAACGAGTTAACCAACCTGTTTTTAGAATCTGGCAACCAACGATATTGGGAAAGATTAATTGATGTCCTCAGAGAAATTTTCTCGGGAATTCTCACAGTAAAGTTAAACTCTTGGTATCAAATAGAAACTTTTAACAAAATTTTAGAAACTCATTGGCTATCTAAGTTAGATCTTATCGGTGTTGCTGCCTATTTTGATCTAGTTTCTTCTTTTAATCCTTCAGAAAATGAATTAAAAAATGCCTGGTTTAGAAATCGTCATGGTTTAAATATAGTAGAAGAATTGGAAACTATTGCTGAAAAATTTAATAAACAAATAGTATTTTTAGAAATAGGCTACCGAAGCTGTAATGACAATGCAATTGAACCATGGAATAATAATAATCTACTACCTTCTTATTCAACTACTCCACAGCCGGTTTCGTTAAACTATGAAGAACAATTAAAAGCCTATCGTATTCTTTTAGATACATTCAATAGAAACTGGTTTAAAGGAGTTATCTGGTTTTACTGGCCCACTGCTCAAAACCCACAGAGTACTCTGTGGGACATTTGGGGCAAACCAGTAGAAAAGTTATTTGATTAATAGCGCAAGGAGAGGAAAATCCTCTCCTTTTTTTTATTTTTAAATCTACCTTACCTTAATAAATTAAAGAACAAGGGGCTTTTTAATTAAATCTTATCTTTTTCTTAATTTCTATTTACCAATCAAAGATGGAAATTAGATACTCATCAATTTCTCTTTGATCTAATTCATAAAAATATTTGTTTTCGTTATGAAGTTTGGTAGCTAATCTAATCCCAACAAATCGCCAATGCCATGGCTCAAAAATATAGTATTTGTTATTTTCGGGATAGGAAAGAATAAATCCATATTTATAAGCATTTTCTAATAACCACTTATAAGCTTTGGTTTTTGCCGAGACATTAGCATTAGGCGAATATTCAGAAGTTGAAAAATCAACCGTTGTTCCTAACTGGTGCTCAGAATAACCTTGGTCAGCAGTAAATTTATTTACCCCCGAACCATAGGTCATAAGTTGTGCAGATTTAATATTTGCTTGCTCCCAGAAAGAACGATAGGCCGATTTTATTTTTAAATCAATCCCGTCTTTTTTTGCTTGTTCTAATAAAGCATAAAGAAAAGGTAAAACATTACCATGGATATATTGATCATCTTTATTACTCACATATTGAGGATCAATCTGCAAAAGATTCTTTGGAACATAATTTTCATTTAAAAAATATACTTTCGAATATTTCATTAAAAGTTCTTTATCTAAATTTCTTAACTTTAAAATCAAAGAAACATCTTGCTTTAATCCTTCTAATTGCTGATTAACATTACTAATTTTATTTTCGGTCTCATTTAGCTTCGAAGAGAGTTCTAAATTCTCCTGAATCTTCTTTTTAACTAAATTCTCATAGCCGTCTATTAATTTTAGATAAACTTTTGAATTGGCTTTTAAGGTATTTAGCTCTTGAATTATTAAATAAGCTTTTAAACTAAAATAAAATAAACCGCTTAAGCCAATAAAAGCGAGAACTAAAAATATAAGATTTTTCAGAAAATGCCTATTTATCATAAAAAAGTCGTCTTAAATATTATAACTTACAAATAATATTAAATAAAGACCCTTATTGTCTTAAAAGAAAAAATAGGATAAAATAAAGATAAAATAAAGAAAATATGAAATTAGAGGAAAAAGATTTGCTTTTAAATAATTTAATAGTTCATTGGTATTATTTTAAACCTGAAGAAAAAACAGGAAAGAAAATTATTCTTCTTCATGGTTGGGGAGTAGAAGGAATGGTTTTCGAACCGATTATTAAATTTCTAATAAATCAGGGGGTAGAGGTTTTTGTTTGCGATTTTCCAGGCTTTGGTAAATCTCCAGTTCCTAAAAAAGCTTTATCCCTTTTAGATTATGCAAAAATTATAAAAGAGTTTATTGAAAAAGAAATAAAAGAAGAAATTGTTTTATTAGGGCACTCATTTGGAGGAAGAGTCGCAATTAAACTAACCTCAGAAAACAAAGAATTAGTAAAAAAATTAATTTTAGTGGATAGTGCTGGCTTTAAAAGAAAAGGAGCAAAAGTTTCTTTAATTAAATTTTTAGTAAAAATTTTTAAGCCTTTCTTTAAAAACAGTCTTTTTTCTTCTTTTAAGACAAAAATTTATAAAAAAATAGGAACAGAAGATTATCTTCTTTACCCCGAACTTAAAAAAACCTATGCAAAAATAACCCAAGAAGATTTAACAGAAGATTTAAAAAGAATAGAAAAAGAAACAATCATTATCTGGGGGAAAAACGATAAAGTCACTCCTTTAAGTTGGGGAAGAAAAATGAAAGAATTAATCAAAAACTCTCATTTATATGAGATCAATGGCGAACATTTTTCTTTTTTAGACAATGAAGCAGAATTTTGTTTAATTTTAAAAAATATTCTTTTTTAAAATGATAAAAAAAATCTTTCTTATAATTTTTTATTATCCTTTATATTTTCTTCAATTAGAGAATTATCAATTAAAAAGGTTTTACCGGGCTTATTTTAAAAAGGCTTTGAGTTTAACAAACCCAAGACAAAAGTTAGTTTTTACTAAAAAACTGATTGTTTTAATATTAATCTCTTTATCAATTATCTTCTTTGAAATCTATTTTTTATTTAAAAGCAACCCTTTTCTTTTTGCCTTTTTAAAAAGCTTAATCTTTATTCTTTGTTTTCCTGTTATTATCGGTTTAAGTGTTTTGATATTTTTACCATTTGACCTTTTATTTAAGTGGCTCATTATTTTAAAAGCACACCAAAAAATCAAAAGATTAAAGAATTTAAAAATTATTGGCATTACCGGAAGTTATGGCAAAACTTCTTTTAAAGAAATTCTTGCTACACTTTTGGGGGTAAAATATAAACTGGTTTTTACTCCTGAAAATAAAAATACTCCTTTAGGAATAAGCGCCGTGATTTTAAAAAATCTTAAACCAGAAACAGAAATTTTTGTGGTAGAAATGAGCGCTTGGCAAAAAGGGGACATTAAAACTTTATGTAAAATCTGCCCGCCTGATATTTCTGTTTTAACAGGAATAAACGAAAGTCATTTAGAAAGATTTAAAACAATTGAAAATACAATTAATACTAAATTTGAAATCGTAAAATATGCTAAACCCAATGCTTTAGTTTTTTTAAATGCTGATAATGAATTAATTATCAATAATTATAAAAAATTTGTCTTTAAAAAAGAAGTAATTTTTTATGGAAAAGATAATATTGAGTATTTAGGTTATAAAATTAAAGATATCTCTTTTAATGAAGAAAAATTAACTCAATCATTTATTTTAGAAAAAGACAACAAAGAAACTTTTTATGAAATTCCTTTATTAGGAGAATATGCTATTTCTACTATTATTGGTGCGATTCTTCTTTCCTCTAAATTGGGGTTAAATGAATCTGATATTAAAACCGGTCTTTCTTTTTTAAAGCCAATCGAACACCGACTCCAACCAATTAAAAAAGATGAGTTTTTAATTATTGATGATAGTTATAATGGCAATCCAAATGGCGCAAAAGAAGCAATTAAGGTTTTATCAAAATTTAAAAATAAAAGAAAAATTTATGTCACTCCTGGTTTAGTAGAAACGGGAGAAAGAACAAAAGAAGTTCATTTAGAAATCGGGAAAAATTTAGCAACAGCTGCTGATTTAGTTATTTTAATTAAAAATAGCGTCACTAATTATATTATCGAAGGGCTCTTAGAAAATGGTTTTAAAAAAGAAAATATCATTATTTTTAATTCTCCTTTAGAACTTCAAGAAAAAATTAAAGAAATTTTAAAACCAAATGATGTGGTGGTTTTTCAAAATGATTGGCCAGATAACTATTTCTAATTTAAAATTTATGCTAAAATAAATAAAAAATGAAAGAAAAACCAATAATTGGCGTCTTTTTTGGAAGCAGGAGCCCAGAACACGATATCTCTATTATTACCGGAGAGCTAATTATTAGTGGTTTAAAGGGATTAGGATACAAAGTGGTTCCGGTGTATTTCTCAAAAGAAGGGGTCTGGTATATCAATGAGAAATTGGGTGATTTATCATTTTTCCAAAAAGATATTTGGGATTTTAAAAACTGGCAGCAATACTATTTAGATTTAGAAGAATCAAAAGAAAAAATCGTTTTGGTTAAAAAGGGGATTTTTAAAAAGAAAGTAGTGATTGATCTGGCTTTTCCTGCTTTTCATGGAAAATATGGCGAAGATGGCACTATTCAAGGGTTATGGGAGATTTTTAATATTCCTTATGTTGGTTGCGATGTCTCAAGTTGTGCTTTAGCTAAAGATAAAATTTTAACTAAATTGATTTATAAAGCAAACTCTATTGAAACAACTGAGTTTGTTTGGCTTTATAATTTTGAATGGCAAAATCAAAAAGAAAAAATTTTAAAAGAAATCAATCAAAAACTTATTTTTCCTTTATTTGTTAAACCTGCGAGATTGGGCTCTTCAATCGGAATTAAAAAAGTTAAAAATCAAAAAGAATTAGAAGAAGCAATTGAGGTAGCGCTTCACTATGATGAAAAAGTGCTGGTTGAAAACGGAATAGAAAAAGTCAGAGATTTGACTTGCGCTGTGTTGGGAAATTTTGATAACCCTTTTCCGACATTAGTACAAGAATCTTTATACGATGTTGATTTCTTTAGTTTTGAAGATAAATATTTAAAAGAAGGAGGCGCCCAAACAGGCAAAGCAAAAAATAGAATAATTATTCCCGCAGAAGTACCTCAGGAAATTTCAACAAAAATTCAAGAACTTTCTAAAAAAATCTTTAAAATTTTTGGCTGTTCAGGAATTGCCAGAATTGACTTTTTATATAGTGAAAAAGAAAACAAAATTTATGCCAACGAAATAAATCCTTTACCAGGAACTTTATATCACCATCTTTTTAAAAAAAGCGGCATCGAGCTTTCTGAACTTTTAGAAAAACTAATTAATTTAGCTTATGAAAGACATCAAGAAAAAAATAGTTTAATTACTACCTTTAGTTCTTCGGTTTTAAAATCATCTCATTTAAAAGGGAAATTAAAAATTTAAGGTCGATCCCTCACCCGCCTAACTTTTCAGAAAAGTGAAATTAATGAGATAAAAGTATTTCTTTAAGATATTGGGTATTTACTTTAAAAAATAGTCTCTTTTCTGAAAAGTTGGGCGGGTGAATAATTTTAAAAATTATATTATGGTTTTAAAAGTTATTAAAAAAGATGGTAGAGAAGAGCCATTTGAAATAGAAAAAATTAAAAAAGCAATAAGGGGCGCTTGCGAAGAAGCGGGGATAGAAGAAACAAAAAAAGAAGAATTAGCAGATTTAATTAGTGAAAAAATAGTAGAAATGTACGATTCTCAAGAAACGGTCCGGGCAATCGAATTAAGAGATAAAATCTTGGGTGAATTAGAAATGATGGCTCCAGAAGCAGCAGCTGCTTGGAGAAATTACGAAGCTTCAAAAGGAAAATAGCTGAAAGTTAATAAATAAAAAAGGGGACACAATTTTGTTCCCCTTAATTTTTTACACGCATTTGTAAAGTCTTTATAGAATAAGAGTCTTTATAAAATTACTCACTTTTTGTGCTCTATCAATTAATTCTGTTTCTGAGTCGGTAGTAAACCAATCTTTGACTAATCTAAAAAACAATAAATGCGGCTTCCATCCTTCGTTCCAGAGGCCCAATAACTCTTTTAATATTTCTTTAATTTTTCCAACTACAACTGGATTTTCTAAATTAATATTAATTTGCTTGACAGATTCCTGAATTTCTTTTTTAGATAAAGATAAAGAAGATTTTCCATCTACCTTTAATAACATCGTTTTATCAAACCTATCTAAAAATTCTTTAAATGGTTCTTCTTCTATATCTATAGAAATCTTAAAAAAGAAAGGAATTAGAGTTTCTAAGACATATCTTAAAATATACGATGGGTGCCAATTATTAAATATCTGATGATAGAGCGAATGAGAAAGAATCGGAACTTCCTTTTTGTTATTATCCTCATCACTCCCTCCAATACTCACCGGTACAATGTGGTGAGTACTGGTACCCTTTTTCTTCATTTTTTACCTCCTTCCATCTATATTTATTTTTAAAAGAGCAAAAAATACGAAAACTATTCTCATTTTAACAGTGTCTTTTTAATTAATCAATATACTATGGTGGAAAACTTTTTTAACAGACTAAAAAAGTGGTTACTGGAGGAAAAATATCAAAATAAAATTACTCCTTTATATTTTAAAGATTTAAAAAAACTCAAAAAAGGAGTGCCCTTAGATTATCTAATTAGTTTTAGATATTTTTTAGATTGTAAAATTGATTTATCTTATAAACCTTTAATTCCAAGAGAAGAAACAGAATATTGGGTTTTAAAAGCAATTGAAGAAATTAAACAAAGCCATCTTAATAAAAAAATTTTAGTTTTAGATATTTTTAGTGGTTCTGGCTGTATTGGAATTGCTATTTTAAAGCATCTTCCTTTGGCAAAAGTTGTTTTTGGAGAATTATCAGAAAAATTTATAAAGCAAATAGAACTGAACCTGAAAATAAATAAAATATCAAAAAATAGATTTAAAATTATCCGCTCTAATATTTTTTCAAATCTTAAAGGAAAATATGATTTTATTTTTGCCAATCCACCTTATTTAGCAAAAGAAAGAATTAATAAAATTCAAAAGACAGTTTTAAAATATGAACCAAAATCTGCTCTTTTTGGCGGAAAAGATGGCTTGTCTTTTATAAAAAAGTTCTTAAAAGGAGCCAAATATTTCATTAAAAATGGGGGAGTGATATATTTAGAATTTGACTCTTTTCAAAAAAAATCTATAGAAAAGTTACTAAATAAATACTCTTATAATAATTTTGAGTTTTTTAAAGATCAATTTAAGTGCGATCGTTATCTTAAAATTATCAATTGAACTTTTGTCTTAAAAGTGATATAATTTATTTTAAAGCCACTCTTTAAGGGGACGTCAAACTAAAAGGTGGCTAAATTTGGTTTTCTTTTATGCAAATCTTTAAACTAAAGTCTTTATATAAACCAGCTGGCGGTCAACCAGATGCTATAAAAAAGTTAGTAGAAGGAATAATGAAAAATTACCGCTTTCAAACTCTATTAGGGGTAACTGGCTCTGGTAAAACTTTTGTGATGGCTAATGTCATTTCTAATTTTGATAAGCCAGTTTTAGTAATTGCGCCAAATAAAGCCCTCGCTGCCCAGCTCTATCATGAATACAAAACTTTCTTTCCTCTAAATTCGGTTAATTATTTTGTTTCTTATTATGACTATTATCAACCAGAGGCTTATTTACCAATTACTGATACCTATATTGAAAAAGAAGCATTAATTAACGAAGAAATTGACAAATTAAGACATAAAGCAACCTCGGCTTTAATGACAAGAAGAGATGTAATTATTGTCGCTTCTGTTTCCTGTATTTATAACTTAGGAGTTCCTCTAAACTATTTTGGCTCATCTATCCATTTAGAAATAGATAAACCAATTACTCGCGGCGATTTAATCAGACAACTTATAAAAATTCAATTTAAAAGAACTGAAGGTGTTTTAAACCCTGGTTCTTTTAGGGTAAGAGGAGATGTTTTTGAAATAATGCCTGCTTCTGGTGAAGTAATTAATCAAATAGAAATTGAAAACCAAAAAATTAAAAATATTTTTTTACTTGACCCTTTAAAAAGAACTATTATTCAAAGATTAAAAGAAATCATTGTTTTTCCAGTTAAACACTTTATCTCTTTAGAGCCAGAAAGAGAAAAAGCAATCGAAGAAATAAAAAAAGAATTAAAAGAAAGATTGGAATATTTCAGAAAAAAGAAGCTTTATTTAGAGGCAGAAAGATTAGAAAGAAGAACAAAATACGATATCGAAATGCTAAAAACGATTGGCTATTGTCATGGAATTGAAAATTATTCAAGACACTTAACTGGCAAATTAGCCGGCGAACCACCAGATACTTTACTTTCTTATTTTCCTTTTAAAAATGGTAAGCCTGACTTTTTAACTATTATCGATGAATCTCATATCTCCCTTCCTCAATTAAGAGGAATGTATGAAGGAGACCGTTCGCGCAAAGAAACTTTAGTAGAGTATGGCTGGCGTTTACCATCAGCTTTAGATAACCGGCCATTAAAATTTGAAGAATTTTTAGAAAGAATTGATCAAGTTATTTTTACCTCGGCAACTCCTGGTGATTTTGAAAAAGAAAACTCAAGTCAAATAGTAGAGTTAATTATAAGACCAACTGGGCTGGTTGATCCTCCAATTGAGGTAAGACCGGTTTTTGATAAAAAAACTAATAGAAGCCAAATAGATGATATTTTGTTAGAAATAGAAAAAATAGTAAAAAATAGCGAAAGAGCAATTATTAATGTTTTAACCAAAAAAATGGCAGAAGATTTAACTGATTACCTTTTAAAAAAGAATATTAAAGCAAATTACTTGCATTCTGATATTAAAACTTTAGACAGAGCAGATATTCTAACTGATTTTAGAAAGGGTAAATTTAATGTTTTAGTTGGAGTAAATTTATTAAGAGAGGGGCTGGATTTACCAGAAGTCACTCTAGTAGCAATTTTAGATAGTGACCAAGAAGGATTTTTAAGAAGCGAGACTTCTTTAATTCAAACAATGGGGAGAACAGCCAGAAATGTCAAAGGCAAAGTAATTTTATATGCTAATAAATTAACAGAGTCAATGAAAAAAGCAATCAAAGAAACAGAAAGAAGAAGAAAGATTCAATTAGAATACAATAAAAAGCACCATATTACACCAACATCTATTTCAAAGAAGATAGAACCGTTAATAGATGAAGAGTGGTAATAATTTTCAATTATCAATTATCAATTTTCAATCAATTATCCAATTTCTCAATTTTCAATTAAATTAAGATTCAAGATTCTCAACAAAACACACTTTCAATTTATTTTCTACGATCGTAGAGAAAAAATTAAAACTACAAATTAATTAATTTTAAAGACTAAATTTTAAAGGCTAATTCAAATCTAAATGATTAAATTTTAAAACATTTAAAATTTAAAATTGATTTAAAATTTAAAATTCACCCGCCAAAATTTTTCGAAGAAAAACTTAGGCGGGTTTAGAATTTAGAATTTTATACTCAATACCCAATACTCTATACTCAATACTCTATAAAGATTGCTTCGCTTTGCTTATAATGACAGTAAAGTTTTTAATTCTAAATTCCAGATTCCAAATTCCAAATTCCATTCTTTACTTTTGACTTTTGACTTGTAATTTTGACTTTTGACTTTTGACTTTTTATTTATTATAATTTTGAACTTGAGATTTGAAATATCAACATGGAAGACAAAATTATTATCAAAGGAGCACGGGTTCATAATTTAAAGAATATCAACTTGGAATTGCCAAAAAACAAGTTGATAGTTTTTACTGGACTTTCTGGAAGCGGCAAGTCTTCTCTTGCTTTTGATACTATTTTTGCTGAAGGTCAGCGTCGTTATATTGAATCTCTTTCTCCATATGCCAGACAATTTTTAGGTCAAATGGATAAACCAGATGTTGATGAAATTATCGGCCTTTCTCCAGCTATCGCCATTGACCAAAAAGCTTTATCTCATAATCCTCGTTCGACTGTTGGCACTTTAACTGAAATTTATGATTATTTAAGAGTGCTTTTTGCTAGAATGGGAGAGGTTTTTTGTCCTTTATGCGGCACGAAAATCAAAAAACTCTCTCTTGATGAAATGGTAGACATTATCAAAGATAAAGCAAAAGAGTTTAAAACTGATTCGGTAATTATTGTTTCGCCAGTTATAAGAGGAAGAAAAGGGGAGTATTACCAACTTCTTTATGATTTTCTTTCTTTAGGATATTCCGAGGCTTATATTGATGGAAAAAAACATTCTCTTCATGAAAGAATTGAGTTATCCCGCTATAAAACTCACACCATTGAAATTATTATTGATAAAGTTTTAATCAAAGACCAGACTCGCTTATATGAAGCAGTTGAAAACGCCATTCATCATAGTAAAGGACTAGTAAAAGTTTTGTTTAAAGAAAATAGTTCAGAATCTCTTTTGCTTTCTGGATTATGGACCTGTCCAAAAGACAATTTTTCTTTTCCAGAAGTCGAGCCCCGTCTTTTTTCTTTTAATAGTCCTTATGGCGCTTGCCCTAAATGCCATGGTTTAGGAAAAGAAGACATTTTTTTAGAAAAAATTTGTTCTGAATGTCAGGGGAAAAGATTAAGAAAGGAGGCATTAGCTGTTAAAATCAATGGAAAAAATATTTATGATTTAACTTCTCTTTCAATTGATGATTTATATTCATTTTTTGTAAAATATGAGGCAAACTTAAAAGAAAGAGAAAGAATTATTGCTAAAGATTTAATAAAAACAATTAAAGAAAGATTAAACTTTCTAAAAGAAGTTGGCTTAAATTATCTTAATTTAAACCGAGAGGCAGAAACTTTATCAGGCGGTGAGGCTCAAAGAATTAGATTAGCTTCTCAAATTGGCTCTCAACTTTCAGGCACTTTATATGTTTTAGATGAACCAACCATCGGTCTTCATGAAAGAGATACTGAAAAATTAATTAACATTTTAAATACCCTTAAAGAAAAAAAGAACACTATTATTGTAGTTGAGCATGATGAGAAAACCATTTATTCCTCTGATTTTATGGTTGATTTAGGCCCAGGCGCAGGAGTAAAAGGAGGATATGTGGTAGCAAATGGGGAAACAGAAAAATTAATTGAAAACGATAAAAAATACCATTCTTTAACTTTAGATTATCTGCGCGGGGTAAAAACTATTTCTTTGAATTCTTCAAGAAGGTTAATGACAACTGAAAAACTTCAAATCATTGGGGCAAGAGCAAATAATTTAAAAAATATTAATGTTGAAATTCCTTTAAGAAAATTAGTGGTAGTAACCGGTGTTTCTGGCAGTGGCAAATCTTCTTTAATTTATGATGTTTTGTATAAAAATTTAATTAAAGTTTTATATCGCATTCCAGAGCCATTAGAAAATGTTTCAAAGATTTTAGGGGGAGAATATTTAGATAGAGTAGTGATGGTAGACCAATCGCCAATTGGAAGGACACCGCGTTCTAATCCTGCTACTTATACTGGCGTTTTTACTCCAATCAGAGAATTTTTTGCCTCCTTAGAAGAATCAAGAATCAGAGGATATTCTCCAAGCCGTTTTTCTTTTAATGTAAAAGGAGGAAGGTGCGAATCCTGTGAAGGCGCTGGTTATAAACTAATTGAAATGCATTTTTTACCCCCAGTTTTAGTTGAATGCGAAGTTTGTCATGGTAAAAGATTTAATCGTGAAACTCTACAGGTTAAATATAAAGATAAAAATATTGCTGATGTTTTAAAGTTAACCATTGACGAGGCTTTAGAATTTTTTGACGGGATTTATACCATTACCGAAAAATTGAAAGTATTAAAAGAAGTAGGGTTAGGTTATATTGAATTAGGTCAATCAGCCACTACTTTATCAGGAGGAGAGGCCCAAAGAATTAAACTTGCAAGAGAATTAACCCATCCTTTAGGAAAAAGAGTTTTATACTTATTAGATGAGCCAACAGTTGGTTTGCACTATTATGATGTTGAAATGCTTTTAGAGGTATTAAATAAACTGATTGAAAAGGGGAATTCGGTCGTTTTAATAGAACATAATATGCATGTGATAAAAAACGCTGATTATATTATTGATTTGGGTCCAGAAGGAGGAGAGAAAGGAGGAAAATTAGTAACTGCTGGTCCGCCAGAAAAGATTATTTTAGAAAAAGATTCTTATACTGGAAAATATTTAAAAAATTATCTAAAATGAAAAAACCAAAAATAAAAATTCCCCAAAAACCTGGCGTTTATCTTTTTTTAAACAAAAAGGGAGAAGTTTTATATGTTGGCAGAGCCTCAAATTTAAAAAATAGAATTAATAATTATTTTAGAAGTAATTTAGAACCGAGAATTCAAGAAATGGTAAATCTCGCCTCGAATTTAAAAGTTAAACCAACTGCCAATCTGCTTGAAGCAATCATCCTTGAGGCAAATTTAATAAAAAAATACTGGCCAAAATACAATATCAGAGAAAGGGATAGCCGCTCTTTTCTTTATTTAGTGATTCCAAAAAAAGAATTTAGCCATCCTTTAATTGTAAGAGAAAGAGAACTTAAAAAATTTCCAATAGAAAAAGCTGAAATTTTTGGTCCTTATAAAAGCCTTTCTCTTTTAAATACTGCTTTAAAAATTTTAAGAAGAATTTTTCCTTATAGTACTTGTAAAATTAATTCGGGAAAACCCTGTTTCGATTATCAAATAGGATTATGTCCTGGCGCCTGTTTGGGAATAATCTCAAAAGAAGAATACCAAAAAAATATTGATAATTTAATTCTTTTTCTTAAAGGAAAAAAGAAAACTCTTTTTAAAAAATTAAAAAAAGAAAATCCTGAAAAAATTATTGCTTTAAAGCATCTCCAAGATGTTGCCTTGCTTTCAAAAGAGGATTATTATTTACAGCCGCAATTTTATAGAATCGAAGGTTATGATATTTCTTATTTTAAAGGAAAAACCCCTTATGGCTCAATGGTTGTTTTTATAAATAATAATAAATCTTTAAAAGATTATCGAATATTTAAAATTAAAGAAGCAAAACCCCAAAACGATTTAGAGGCATTAAAAGAAGTTATTAATAGAAGATTAAAACATCAAGAATGGCGACTACCTGATTTAATTATAATCGATGGTGGAAAACCCCAGATAGATTATTTAACCAAACTCTTTAAAGAGAAAAAAATTAAAATTCCTTTGGTAGGAATCTCAAAATACCAAAACGATAAACTTGTTTTTGAAAAAGGAATGAAAAAAAATCTTAAAAACTTAATTGAAAACCAAAAAGAGACTCTCTTAAAAGTGAGAGAAGAAGCCCATCGCTTTGCTTTAAAATTCTCTTTAAAAACAATAAAAGTGAAATAATAGTCAAACCCTTTTCTCTTTAATAACTCTTTGTTTTTTAATCTTGACTATAAATTAATTTAAGACTAATATATCCTAACAATAAACTATCTTAAAAATATGGCAAAAATAAATTTAAAAATTTTTAAAAATAAAGTATTTCTTTCAATTTTAATTGTTGGAGTTTTAATTTTTGGCTATTTTATTTACAAGAATTATAAAACTAATGGAGAAATTCAATATATTATTGGTCGTGTTTCAAAAGGAAAAATAGAAAAAACAGTTTCCTCAAGTGGTTATATCACTATTCCAGATAAATTAGATATTAAACCCAAGATTTCGGGAGAAATAGTTTATGTGGGAATAAAAGAAAATGACCCAGTAAAACAAGGTGCTTTACTTGTTGTAATTGATCCAACAAACTATCAAAAACAAGTTGATGATGCCCAGTTCTCGCTTCAAATGGCACAGCTTTCTTTAGATAAATTAAATTCCCAAAAAGAGCAAAATTTAAATGATTTAAATAAGGCTTATGAAGACGCTTTTCAGCATCTTTCTTCAATTTATGGCGACTTGCCAACATTAATGACCTCTTTAAAGCAACTCTTTGAAACCCAAACCATTCAAAACAACAAACTAAAAGATCTTGATTTTTATAGCCGGGTTGTAAGTTTTTATCGAAATATTCCTTATACTGAAAACCAACAAATAGATTCTTTTAATGAAATTTTAAACAACTACTATAATTTGTTTAGAAGATATCAATTACTTAAACTTCCTTTAAATCAAAATGACTTTGATGATTTTTTGAATTCTTCTTATTACACTATTAAAAATTTATTTGAATTAATAAGGACTAATCGGGATATTGTTTCTAGTTATAAAGATTTAGAAGATAATCATTCAATTTCAACTTCTATTCCTTCAACTGTAACCGCTTCTCAGTTAACTACTTTACAAACAGCGGCTACAAGCTTAAATCAATCCTTAAATACTTTAACTTCTGATAAAAATACCATTGAAAAATATAAAACCACTTTAAAAAATTACGAACAAGATATTGAAAATCAAAAATATACCATAAAACAAAAAGAAAATGCCTTAAAAGAAGCGAAAGATAATTTAAATGATTGTTATCTTCGCGCTCCTTTTAATGGCATCGTTGTTAATTTTAATCTTAAAAAGGGAGATTTAGTTACTTCAAATACCACTGTTTTAACTTTAATTACTGAAAATAAAATTGCCGAAATTACTTTATCAGAAATCGATGCTGCCCCCGTAAAAGTTGGCCAAAAAGCAATTTTGACCTTTGATGCCTTGCCAGGAATTACTCTTTATGGAAAAGTCTCGGAAGTAGGATTAATCGGTGAGACTTCTCAGGGAGTAGTTTTATATCCAGTAAAAATTTCTTTTGATTCTTCGCCTCAATTAGAAAAAGTCAAATCAGGAATGACAGTTGATGCCAATATTGTGGTTGAAGAAAAAAGCGATATTTTGGTAGTTCCTTCATCTGCCATTAAAACAAAAAACAATAGAAGTTATGTCGAAGTACCACAAGAAGCAGATTTAAACTCAATTAAATCTAAAATTTCAGCAAATAAGTTTAAACAAGCTTTATCAAAACCAGTTTCTTTAACCTTAAAACCTCAAGAAAAATATATAGAAACCGGTCTTTCAGATGATAATAATACCGAAATTATTAGTGGTTTAAAAGAAGGAGATTATATTATTCTTAAAACAATTACTCCTTTAAAGAAAACAACTACTGTCACGACGAGAGCTAATTCTTTATTTACTCCTCAAATGAGAATGCCAATGCGCTAAAAAAATGATTGAAACCTATAATTTAACAAAAATTTATAAAACAGGAGAAATCGAAACCCGGGCATTAGACGGCGTATCTTTAAAAGTTAATGACAGTGAGTTTGTAGCAATTATGGGGCCATCTGGTTCTGGAAAGTCAACTTTAATGCATATTTTAGGTTGTTTAGATACTCCTACTTCAGGAAAATACATTTTAGATGGCACTGATGTTTCTAATTTAAATGATAACGAATTAGCAAAAATTAGAAATAAAAAAATTGGTTTTGTTTTTCAAAACTTCAATTTATTGCCGAGAGTCACGGTTTTTAAAAATGTGATGCTCCCTTTGCTTTATAACTCTAAACCTTTAAAAGAAAGAGAGAAATTGGTAAGGGAGGCTTTAGAGGCAGTTTCTTTCTCAGAAAAATTCTGGTTTCACTATCCTAATCAAATTTCTGGAGGAATGTCTCAGAGAGTCGCCATTGCCCGGGCTTTAGTAAACGACCCTTCTATCATTTTGGCTGATGAACCAACTGGCAATTTAGATTCAAAATCTTCTGAAGCGATTATGGAAACATTTTGCTTTTTGCACCAAAAACAAAAAAGAACAATTGTGATGATTACTCATGAACCTGACATTGCCCTATATGCGGAAAGAATTATTCATTTAAAAGATGGCAAAATAATCTCTGATGAAATAAATAAAAATAGAATAACTTTTAATTTTAATTAAAATGATTTTAAGTGATTTAGCTTTAGAATCAATTAGTAATTTAAAAGCCAATAAAATGAGGACTTTTTTAACTATTTTAGGGATTATGATCGGCATTGCTTCGGTGATTGTAATGATTTCTATTGGCGAAGGGGTCCAAAAATCAATTGAATCAAATATCGAAAGTTTAGGGTCTAACCTTTTAATAATTTATCCTGGCGCTTTACAAAACCAACGTGGCTTTGTTTCCTTAGGAAGAGGAAGCGTTAATACTTTAAAAAATGAAGATGCGGAACTAATAAAAAAGGTGGAGGGGGTGAGTTATGTTGCTCCTATTTTTCAACGGTCTTATCAAATTGTCAGTCAGGCTGGTTATAATACCAGAGCAACGGTAGTAGGAACTGTCAGTGATTATTATTATGTAAGAAATTTAAAAATTTCCTTAGGCCGTTTTCTTTTAGAAACAGATGATAAAAGTTATAATAAAGTGGCAATTTTAGGAGCAAATGTTAAAGAAGATTTATTCCCAAATGACGAAAATCCTTTGGGAAAAAATATAAAAATTAACAGAGTCAATTTTAAAGTAATCGGAATATTACAACCAAAGGGTGGAGGATTTGGCTTAGAAGATGATTCGGTTTTTGTTCCTCTTTTAACTCTTCAAAAAATTCTTGCTGGCGTTGATTATTTATCAACGATTTCTTTAAGCGCGGTAAGCCAAGACCAAATGCCAAGGATTCAAGAAGAAATTACCCCAATCCTTTTAAAACAACATAAAGTCACCGATCCTGATTTTTCTTTTATTTCCCAACAAGATATTCTATCAACTTTAAATCAAATCACCACTACTTTTACTATCTTTTTAGCCTCAATTGCTGGTATCTCACTACTCGTAGGAGGAATTGGAATTATGAATATGATGTTAACTAATGTTACTGAAAGAACTCATGAAATAGGATTAAGAAAAGCAGTTGGCGCAAAAAAGAGAGATATTTCTTTACAATTTTTAACAGAAGCGGTCATTTTAACAACTATTGGTGGAATTTTTGGAATTATTTTTGGTTGGTCAGGCTCTATTTTGGTTTCTAAATTAGTAGGAGTTTATACCAGCGTTTCTTTAATGGCTGTCTTTTTAGCTTTGGGAATTTCTTGTCTTGTTGGTATTGTTTTTGGTTATTATCCAGCAAAAAAAGCTGCTAATTTAAGCCCAATCGATGCCTTAAGATACGAATAAATCTCTTAATTTGGTTATCCACTAGTTATCCACCTAAAACATTGACTTGAAATATAAAAAAGATATAATGAAGATGCTACTACTTAGAAGCCGAAAGGCAACTGAGTAGTAGCAGCTGTCTCTTAGAAGCCGCAAGGCAACTAAGAGGCAGCACGGTGGTCCTTAGAAGCCTTTTGGCGACTAAGAACCACCACGCTGCCTCTTTGAAGCCGCAAGGTGGAAAAGAGGCAGCATTTTTTATATAATAAAACTATGAATAACTCTAAAATTACCCCTCAAACCACTCTTTTAAAGCTAATGGACAACAAAAAATTCCAGAAAATCCTTTTAAAATACAAGGTGCCTTGTTTAGTATGCCCTTTTGCGGCTTTTGAAATGCAAAATTTAACTTTAAAAGAAATCTGTCAAACTGACGATATTGATTTAGAAAAACTTTTAAAAGATTTAAACAAAGTAAATAAAACAAAACCTTTGAAATAATTCTTGATGCCCTCTTTAGAAAATTTGGTAGAATCTTTAAAAGAAGAAGGAGTTTTAAAGACGCCAAAAATTATTGAGGCTTTTTTAAAAATTAAAAGAGAAGATTTTGTATTAGATAAAGAATGGGCTTATCTTGATACTGCTTTACCAATTGGATTTAATCAAACAATTTCTCAGCCATTGGTTGTTGCTTTTATGTTAGAACTTCTAGAACCAAAAGAAGGAGAAAAAATTTTAGATATTGGCAGCGGCTCTGGTTGGACAACGGCGCTTCTTGCTTATTGCGTTTCTTTAAAAGGAAAAGTAATTGCTATCGAAATTATTCCTGAGCTAAAAGAATTTGGAGAAAATAATGTTAAAAAATATAACTTTATCAAAAAGGGGATAGTAAAATTTATTTTAAAAGATGGAAAATTGGGATATGAAAAAGAGGCCCCTTATGATAAAATTTTAGTTTCCTGTAGCGCCACTGCTGTTCCTCTAGCACTTAAAAAACAATTAAAAATTGGAGGAAAAATGGTAATTCCAATATATGATTCTATTGTAGAAATCAAAAAAATCAATGAAAATAATTTTAAAGAAAGAGAATACCCTGGTTTTGTTTTTGTGCCGCTAAAATAAATAAATTTGACAAATTGATTTAAAAGCGTATACTTAAGAAGGCGTTAAAATTAGCGCTATACTCCAAAAAGTTAATAGCTTAAGTTATTAACTAACACTACTCCATAGTTGAGTAAAGGGAGGAGTAGGTCGACAATAAGAAATAAAATTAAAAAATGAATACGCGACTCTATGTTGGAAGTCTTTCCTATGACACGACTGAGGATGGTTTAAAAGAAACTTTTTCTCAAGCCGGAACAGTGACTTCTTGCACTATCATTACTGATAAATTCTCTGGTCGCTCAAAAGGTTTTGGTTTTGTTGATATGTCAACAGAAGAAGAAGCCCAAAAAGCAATCGAGATGTTTAATGGTAAAGAATTAGATGGAAGAACAATTGTTGTCTCAGAGGCTCGACCTTTGAAAGAAAGACCTCCAAGAAGATTCCACAAAAGATTTGAAAGATAAATTTCAAATTTTAGAGGAAGGCCCGCTCTTTTAAAGAGCGGGTTTTTGTTTTATAATGAAAGTATAAAATTATGCTTTCAATTGGAATTGTTGGCTTGCCAAATGTAGGAAAATCAACTTTATTTGAAACAATTACTAAAAAACAAGTCTCGCGAGAGAATTATCCTTTTTGTACTATTGACCCTAATGTGGGGGTAGTTGCTGTTCCTGATGAAAGAGTGGATAAATTAGCTGAATTAACCAAGTCAGCTAAAAAAATTTATACTACAATTGAATTTGTAGATATTGCTGGTTTAGTAAAAGGCGCTTCTCAAGGCGAAGGGTTGGGCAATCAATTTTTAGCCAATATCAGAGAAACTGATGCAATTGTTTATGTTTTAAGATGTTTCCATAAATCAGATATCATTAACACTTTAAATACTGTTGATCCTTTACTAGAAAAAGAAACATTAGAAACTGAATTAATGCTTAAAGATTTAGAAACGGTTGATAAAAGATTAAATACTTTAGAAAAAGATGTTAAAAGCGGGAAAAAAGAAGCAATTTTAGAATATAATACTTTAAAGAAAGCCCAAGATTTATTACATAAAGGACAGTTATTATTAGATAATGATTGGGAAGATGAAGAAAAAAAGATTTTAAAAAATTTTCAATTTTTAACTTTTAAACCGAGAATTTATCTTTTAAATGGCTTAAAAGAAGAAATTAACCCTAATATCTTAAAAGTTTTTGACGATAATAAATGGACTTATTTAATTATGGATGTTGCCACAGAATTAGATGTGGTAGGTTTTTCTCCAGAAGAAAGAGAGTCAATCGGGCTTCCTAAAGAATCAGAATTAGATGCTTTAATAAAAACATCTTATCAATTATTGGACCTCGTTACTTTCTTTACCACTGGGCCAGATGAAACTCGGGCTTGGACTATTAAAAAAGGAACTAAAGCTCCTCAGGCAGGAGGTGTAATTCATTCTGATTTTGAAAAGAATTTTGTGAAGGCAGAAGTAATTAACTGGCAAAAATTATTAGAAGCAGGCGGTTGGGCTGAAGCTCGCGAAAAAGGTTGGCTAAGGCTGGAAGGCAAGGATTATGTAGTTCAAGACGGCGATGTTATAATAATAAAACACGGATAGAAATCTGGAATTTGGGATTTAGAATGAGGTATTGTCATTGCGAGGAGCGAAGCGACGAAGCAATCTTATAAGAGTATTGAGTATTGAGTATATAAATTTTCAATTTTCAATTCTCAATTTACAATCAATTTTCAATGATTCAATGTTCAATGTTTGAAAATTATAAAATTGTAAATTCAATGAAAATTGTAAATTGTAAATTGAAAATTAAGTATATTCATTTAAAATTTAAAATTAAAAATTGGAAATTAATATCTTATGCGTAAAAAAATAACTTTTTATGGTGATGTTCAAGGAGTGGGTTTCCGCTTTAGTGCTTTTAGATTTGCCAAAAAATTAAATCTTTCTGGCTGGGTAAAAAATGACAAAGAAGGAACAGTTACTTTGGTTTGTGAAGGAGAAGAAAAAAATATCAAAGCTTTAATTGATTATTTAAAGTTAATGTATAAAGGAAATATTGAAAAAATAGAAGAAGAAAATCAGCCGTTACAAAATTTTAAAACCTTTCAAATTAAAAGAGACTAATGGTTTTTATAGATAGTTTTTCAAAAAATAATTTTATCTGGACAAAACATTCGCTTGAAAAAATGGCTTTTTATCAATTGTCAGAGAATCGAATAAAAAGAGTGTTACATAGTCCAAAAAGAATTGAAAAGGGGATTGCGCCAAATACTATTGCCTCAATGCAAGTAGGTGGTTCTAAAAAACATCCTTATGAAATTTGGGTAATGTACGTAATCGAAAATTCAAAAGGCAAAAGTCAAAAGTCAAAAGTGAAGACAATAAAGATTATTAGTGCTTGGAAATATCCTGGTCAATCAAAACCAGGAGAACCAATCCCTATTCCTCAAGATATTTTAGAAGAAATCCTAAAAAACTACACTTAATCTCAAAGACTATCCTTAATTTACTTTCTTGGAGCTTAGTATTATAATAGACTTATAAAAAGGTCGTTAACTCTAACTACTAAAAATAAAAAACATGAAAAAATTTCTTATTTTAGTGATTTTTGGGCTTTTAATAGGGATTTTTGGACAGTTTTGTTTGGCAAATAAACCTGAAAGCCTGCCTTTGCCAGAAAAAGCTGGTATTTATGAAGTGCCTGGGAGACCAGAACTAAAACTCCGCATCTTTATTCATCCAGAAAAACCCCAAAAACCAGGAAAACCTACCCCCACCATTCCTCCTTATACCTGCAATGAAGATGACCCTAATTCTACCTTATCAGTTAATCCCGCTGGTTGGAAACTCCCATCTTCATGGACTTATAAAATAAACTATTTAAGTGTCCCCTCGACTATCGGAAAAGATAATATAGAGACAATTATAAACAATGCTTTTAATGAGTGGCTTAATGCTATTTCTTATAAAGTAAATGTCTCTAATGGAGGTTCAACTAATATCAGTCAAGCAAAGTTAGATAATCAAAATATTATTAGTTGGGGATCAGCGCCAGCAAGTGCTTTAGCTATTTCTTATATTTGGTATAACAATAATGGTTATGCAGTTGAAATAGATACCATTATGAATAAAAAATATAGTTGGTATTGGTCAAATAATATTAATTGCGCTTATCAAAATGTCTATGATGCGCAAAATATCCTAACCCATGAATTTGGTCACAGTTTTGGTTTGGATGATATGTATGAAGATAGTTACAAAGATCATACAATGTATGGTTATGGTGACAAAGGAGAAGTGAAAAAAGATACTTTAACCGATGGCGACAAAGCATCTGTTCAATCTCTTTATTAACTCTTTTGTAATTTTATAGTTGTGTTAAGGGGAAATTATTTTTAATTGTTTTCTTAATTTTATTTGTGTTATAATTTGAATAAAACAGAAAAAAGTTGGTAAAGAAATTAAAGATATTAAAGAAAAAATTTAAAATTTATGTGTGGCATTATTGCTTATAAAGGAAAAGAAAACGCTGTTAAAGTAGTAATGGACGGTTTAAAACACCTCGAATACCGAGGTTATGATTCTTGCGGAATTTGTCTTTCTTTAAAAGACAAAGTCACTCTTATTAAAAAAGTTGGTAAAATCGAAAATTTAGAAAAAGAAATCTTAGAGAGACAGAAAAAAGAAAATTTAAGAAGTGATGTCGGCATCGGCCACTCTCGGTGGGCGACACATGGCAAGGTTTCAGAGATTAATGCTCATCCCCATTTTTCTTGCGACAAAGAAATTTATGTAGTTCATAACGGCATTATTGAAAATTACGAAGAAATTAAAAAATCTCTTTTAAAAAAGGGACATAAATTTGTTTCCGAGACTGATACTGAAGTAATTCCTCATTTAATTGAAGAATACCGAAAAAAACTTCCTTTTGAAAAAGCCTGCCAAAAAGCCTTTAAAGAGTTAAAAGGTCTTTTTGCTTGTGTTGTTTTTGATAATAAAACAAAAGAAATCATTGGCGCAAGAAATGGTTCGCCTTTAGTAATGGGAATCTCAAAAGACGGCCTATTTTTAGCCTCAGATATTCCGGCATTTTTAGATAAAACCAATAAGGTAATTTTAATTAATGATTTAGAAATGGTCCATTTAAAAAATGAAAAAGATTATACTATTAAAAATTATCTTTCAAATAAAATTATTAAAAGAAAGCCAGTAACTATCAACTGGACAAAAGAAGAAGCAGAAAAAGGAAAATATCCTCATTTTATGATTAAAGAAATTAGCGAAATCCCAGAAGCAATTAAAAAATCATTAATCCAAAATCCTTCAAAAATTAAAAAAATAATAAACTTAATTAAAAAAGCAAAGAGAGTTATTTTTGTTGGTTGCGGGACGGCTGGTCATGCTTGCCTAGTTGGTAAATATCTTTTTTCTAAATATCTTAAAAAACCAATAGATTTTATTTCTGCTTCAGAATTTCCTCATTTTGTCTCAACCATTACTAAAAATGATTTAGTGATTGCTATTTCCCAAAGCGGGGAAACAATTGATGTAATTGAGGCTATAAAAAAAGTAAAAGAAAGAAAAATTAAAGTTTTATCTTTAGTTAATGTAATGGGTTCTACTTTAACAAGAATTAGCGATGAAGTTTTAATGATTAATGCTGGCCCAGAAAAATGCGTTTTAGCAACCAAAAGTTATTTAAGCCAATTAAGTTTAATCCTTCTTCTAACTTTCTCTTCATTAAATCAAAAACAAAAAATTGATAAAGAATTAAAAAAATTAAGTGAGGAAATCAAAAAACTTTTAAATAATAAAAAATTCATTGGTCAAATTAAAAATTTAGCCAATCTTTTAAAAGATTCTTCTCATTTATATATTATTGGAAGAGGTCTTCAATATCCAACTGCTTTAGAAACTGCCCTAAAAGTCAAAGAAGGCGATTATCTTCATGGCGAAGCTTTTGCTGGCGGAGAACTAAAACACGGAGTAATTGCTTTAGTTGAAAAAAATACTCCTTGTTTTATTCATTTTTCAAAAGATGAAGAAGAAACAAATACTTTGATTAATTCAATGGAATTAAAAAGCCGAGGCGCTTACTTAATTGGCTTCGGCTATAAAAAACAAAAAGATTTTAATAAAAATATTGTTTTACCAGAAGTTGAAGAATATCTTGCGCCGCTTTTAAATATTATTCCAATATATCTTTTAACTTATTATTTGGCTTTAATTAAAGGATTAGATCCTGATAAACCAAGAAATTTAGCAAAAAGTGTCACGGTAAAATAGTTAAGCCCTTTCTACATATTCGCCAGTTTCGGTATTAATAATAATTTCTTCTCCTTCTTTAATAAAAATCGGCACATTTATTTTAAGCCCTGTTTCTAAGGTAACAGTTTTAGTCGCTCCAGTGACAGTATCTCCTTTAATTGCTGGCGGTGCCTCAACCACTTTTAATTTTATTTTAATAGGAATTTTTACATCTATTAGCTCGTCCTCTAAATAAACTAATTGAACTTCTGATTTTTCTTTTAAATAAGGAATTTTTGATTCTGTTAAAGAGCGGGGGATGCTGATTCTTTGATTATTTTGATCTAAAAAAACTGAATTTTGCCTATCAGAATAAAGATAGGTAGCTTTTTTATAATCTAAATCCATCTCCTCAAATCTTTCTTGTGAACGAAAAGATTTCTCGATTACTTTTCCGGTTTTAACATGCTTTAAAGTAGTTCTCACAAAAGCCGTTCCTTTGCCAGGCTTGACAAATTGATAATCTAAAATTAAATAAGGTTCATTATCAACCTCTATCACCATTCCTTTTTCAAATTCTGAAGTAGAAACCATAGTAGTAAAACTAACTTTATAATTTATAACTAACAACTAATAACTTAATTTAATAACTTAATTTTAGGTTGTAAGTTATAAGTTGTAAGTTGTTAGGTTAATCGTGAAACATTTGTTTAGCCGGAAAAGGAAGCAATTCATTAATATCTTTAATATCCAAAAGAAGCATTTCTAATCTATCAACCCCTAAAGCAATTCCGCCAGTCGGCGGAATACCTAATTTTAACGCATCTATAAAGCCTTTGTCAATCTCAATAAACTCTTTTTTTAATTTCTTCCTTAATTTTTGTTCTTCTTTAAGTCTTTTTAGTTGCTCCTTATAATCCAACAACTCAGAAAAAGCATTAGCAATCTCTAAACCTCCAATAAAAAGCTCAAACCTTTCTACATAAAAACTCTTTTTGCTTTTCCTTTTTGCTAAAGCGCCCTGATATAAAGGGTAATCGTATAAAAATACTGGCTTTGATTTATCTAAATTTGGTTCAATCTCATTTAAAAAAATAAGAGAAAATAAATCATTTTGATCTTCTTTTTTTGAGATTTCATAGCCCTTTTCTTTAACTAATTTATAAAAATAATTAATGTCTTTTGTTTTATCTAAATTAATCCCGCTAAATTTTAAAAAAGCTTCTTTTAAAGAAATTCTTTGAAATGGTAAAGAGACATCAATTTTCTGATTTTGATAATAAAAATAATCTCTTTTATAAAGTTTTTTTACTAAAAAATAAATCAATTCTTCAGTATCTTTCATAATATCAAAATAATCTGCCTTCATCCGGTACCACTCTAAAATCGTAAATTCAGAATTATGAAGAGGCCCAAAACTTTCTTCTTGGCGAAAAGCTTTAGTTATCTCAAAAATTTTTTCAAAACCGGCAGCCAACATTTTCTTTAAAGAGTATTCAGGAGAAGTTATTAAAAAACCTTTATAAGTTTTATTTTTTTCATCTCTAAATTTTAAAGAAATAGGGGAGAGATATGGTTCCATTCCTGGATATTTTACTAAAATCGGTGTTTCGACTTCTAAAAAACCTCTTTTTTTAAAGAATTCTCTAATTAAATCTTTAATTTTTGCTCTTTGAATTTGAATTTTAGAAAGAGAGGGATTAAGGCGATATTTTTCCCAATTTTTCATATTTTTATTTCTTTAACTTTTATTTATTGAAATTTTCTAATATTTGTTGAAATTTTCTAACCAATTTGGTATAATAACACTTAATGAATAATTTTTCAATTCTTAAAATCTGTCTAGATTTACTTTTAGCCACAGGATTGGGAGCATTGATTGGTTTTGAAAGAGAATGGGCAAGAAAAGATCCCGGAATAAGAACCTTTGCTTTTGTTTCTTTAGGCGCAGCGCTTTTTACCATTTTAGGAAAATTAATAATTTTTGAAGGAACCAGTGGTACTTATGACCCGACCAGGGTTTTGGGACAAATCATTGTTGGGATTGGCTTTTTGGGCGCTGGCGTAATTATTTTTCAACCAGAAGAAAAAAGATTTAGAGGATTAACCACAGCCACAATGTTATGGGTAGCAGCTGCTATTGGAAGCGCGATTGGTTTAAGTTATTATCCGATTGCTTTGTTTACTGCTTTACTGGTAGTGATTATCAATCTAATAATCAGACCGCTTGAAATAAAAATTGATAAGAAAATAGACGAAATCAAAGAAAAGAAAAATATACCGTAAGTTTAGTTCCTATTTACCCCCACCCCCCATCTTTTTTTAAAAGGTGGGAGATGGGGGGAAGTAATCTTCTCTAATATAATGTCAAAAGTCAAAAATTTTCACCTACCCAAGTTTTACTTTGTAAAATTTGGGTAGGCAAGAAAGTCAAAATTACAATTCAAAAGTCAAAAGTAATGCATTCAATTGAAAATTGGATAATTAAATAATTGATTGAAAATTGAAAATTGGTAATTGAAAATTTATTATTTGTGGTTTTTATTTTTTCTCCACGATCGTGGAAAATAAATTAAAAGTGTGTTTACCAATTGAAAATTGATTGAAAATTGACCCCCACACCAAACAAGCTTTTGAATTATGTACTAGGTATACATTCTCAAAAGTATTAAGGATAAGAAATTATATATCGGCTATACTCATAATTTAATAAAACGAATCAAAGAACATAATTCAAAATTAAATACTTCAACTAAATCCCTTTCACCTTTAAAACTTATTTATTATGAAGCTTATTATGATAGACAAGACGCCATCAAACGTGAATCAAATTTTAAACTTCACGCTAAAGCTTTAACTCAATTACTTAGAAGAATTCGAAATTCAATGGAGGGTTAAGCTTGTTTGGTGTGGGGGTGGAAATTGATAATTGAAAATTTATTCTATTGCCCCCGTAGCTCAATCGGGCTTGAAGCAAAAGTATTTGCTTCAAGCGGGAAAATACCTTGATATTAAAATATAAAAATAAATTTTTCCCAGGAAGAGCATTCGCGAAGCGCTTGCGTTGAAAATTTACATTAAAAATTTAAAATTTAAAATTTAGAATTATTGTATTGCCCCCGTAGCTCAATCGGTAGAGCAACAGCCTTTTAAGCTGGTGGTTGCGCGTTCGAGTCGCGCCGGGGGCACTCCTTAAGAATTCTCTGATTCTTTTCAAGTGAGGGGCACCCCCTCACTTGAAAAAGATTGGCTTTCGCCAAAATTCCTTTAAGCGATAAATATTAAACGAGTTAACTTATTGTCCCTTTAATAGAAAAAACTAATTTGATTTATGAAATAAATTTATCTTTTCCAAGTGAGGGGGGGCACCCCCTCACTTAGAATGGATTGATTTGACTTGATGTTTCTCACTTGTTATTATTAAATATATGAATAAATTTGTTTTAAAGCTTCAAGTTCCCGTTTCTATCTTAAGGGAAGATAAAAAATACGTAGCTTATTCTCCTGCGCTTGATTTATCTACCTCGGGTAGAAATTATCAGGAAGTAAAAAAACGATTTGCTGAAATCGTTAATATTTTCTTTGAGGAACTTATTAAAAAAGGTACTTTAGAAGAGGTTTTACAAGATTTAGGTTGGAAGAAAGTACAATCTAGATGGAATCCTCCTGTTGTAATTTCTCAAGAATCACAGACAATTCAAGTAGCAGTTAGATAATTTATGGCGCATTTGACACCTATTCATTGGAAAAATTCGAAAAATTTTTAGTTTATATTGGTTGCCGTTTTGAAAGAGAAAAGGGTGATCATCGAATTTATTGGAGAGAAGATTTAAAACGGCCGGTAGTAATTCCTCGTGATAATCAACTACCGGTCTTTATTATTCGTAATAATTTACGAATTTTAAATATTACTCCCCAAGAATACCTTGAAATTTTAAGAAGAATTTAAAAATTTAAAAATTAGAATTTTTTGATAAATTTTTTAATCATAATAAACCCTTGAATTCATTTTTTATTTAAGTATAATTAATTAGAGGATTAATTTTTCAAACAAAATATATATTATATAATAAAAATATGAAAAAAATACCTAATTTATTCAAAGATTTTATTTCTGAAGAGCCGCGGCAATTTAAATTTAAGATAGGCAAAACAGTAGCTTCTTCTCTTTCTGGCTTTATAGCGGGGGTAATATTTGCCTCAATTTTTTGGTGGATATTTCTTTATTTTTTAAAATTATCTTTTTTAAAATAAGATAGCATTTTAAACAAACCCTTACGGGTTTGTTTTTTATTTACCCATCTAATTATAATTATTAGAGATTTATTTAATTTTAGTGATTTCTTTGTGATTAGCTTAGCTTTAAGAAAGTGTTATTCTTGACAGATCTATTTTTGCATACTATACTAACTATAGTATGCAAAATAAGACAATTTTGCATAATAAACGATAAAAATTATGCAATTATGCTAAGAGAGATTGTTTTAAAACAGAAAAAAGAGAAAGAATTTCTTCTCTCATCTTTCTATACTGAAAGAGTTAAAATGTCTCAAGTTAAAAAATGGGTTGATGTAGATTTAATAAAAGTTATTACTGGTCCTCGACGAGCTGGCAAATCAGTATTTTCTTTAATGCTTTTAAAAGAGAGGCCTTTTATGTATTTTAATTTTGATAATGAGTCTCTTTCTTTTAAAAAAGGTTTTAATTATGATGAACTGATTAAAGAATTACATCTCGCTTATGGTGAAACTAAATATATTCTTTTTGATGAAATTCAAAACTTACCTAACTGGGAACTATTTGTTAATCGACTCCATCGTCAAGGATATAATTTAATTCTTACTGGTTCTAATGCTAAACTTTTGAGTCATGAATTAGCAACTGCTCTAACTGGTCGTCATCTTCCGATAGAAATTATGCCTTTTGATTTCAAAGAATTCTTAAAAGCCAAAAATTATCAAATTGATTTTCAATATCTAACACTTCCAGAAGAAAGAGCAAAAATTTT
>Ga0078972_1005961_pt1 | contig 29899 bp, 27 predicted proteins | sample YelNatPaOPGAMG01_FD_67568 | JGI IMG/M metagenome (GOLD analysis project Ga0078972, IMG submission 67568) | Hot spring thermophilic microbial communities from Obsidian Pool, Yellowstone National Park, USA - OP-RAMG-01 (SPADES assembly) (version 2) | ecosystem: Environmental > Aquatic > Thermal... | reverse complement strand
TATGCATTCATCAGCAGCATGGGAGAGTTTATGTTCTCCCTGATCACCACTACGACGACCAAGTCCAAAACGCTTCCGATCGTGCTGGCTTCCCTTGTGGGTAAATTCGTCACGGAGAAGACCATCATGGCTGCGGGCACGATCATTGCCTCTATATTCCCTGTCGTGCTGGTCATGATCTTTCAGCGTTATTTGATCGCTGGGCTTTCGGCAGGGGCAGTCAAAGGATAAGGGCGTGAGCGAGAGGGTTACCTTTTACCTTGATAACTCTTGCCGAGAACTTCTCGCCCGGCATGCAGCCTGGTGGAAACGCCAGGGGACGCTCTATGTTGAGCCCTTTCACGCCCCTTTGGGCAGGCTGTGGTTGCCCCTGGTTGGGGGCGGGCTGGCTACAGAGGACCTTGACCTCTTGCCGCATATGTTGGATCGGGAACGTATCCTAGGGCCAACTCTGGAGCCAGGACCTTTGGAGACCATCGGCGATGTCATCGCTGTGCGCCAGGTTTACGGCACCGTGCCCTGGATGGAGGCGATCCTGGGGTGCCCCATTCGGGCCACGATCCAGGGTGGCAGTATGCGCACCCGCTCCTTCATCCGAGATTGGGCCGAGTGGGAGAGCCGCTCTCCTCGCAGGAACACCGAATGGTTGGACTTGCTCCTTCAACTCACCGAGGGCCTGGTCGCGCGTAGCGGTGGGCGCTATGCTGTGACACACACGCTTATGCGCGGCCCCTCCGACCTGGCCGAGGCCGTGCTTGGGCCGGAGTTGATGTGTCTCTCTATGTACGATCACCCCCGCGCTTTGGAGCGCTTCCTAGAGGAGGTGACCGAACTTTTCATCGAGGTCCTTCGGGCGCAATGGGAACGCATCCCACCCATCGAAGGAGGCTATGTTAATCCTTTTGGCGTCTGGGCACCGGGCACCGTGGTGCGCACCCAATGCGATGCCTCCGCCTTTCTCTCTCCCACTCAGTATGCTCGCTGGTTTCTGCCCTATGATGTGCGCATCTGCGAAGCTGTGGATTACAGCATCATTCACTTGCATTCGGGGTCGCTTCATACTGTAGAGGCTCTCCTGACCGTTGAACGTCCTCAGGCGATCCAAGTGACCCTTGACCCTGAATCCAGCGCTCCTCCTGTAGAACGCCTCTTGCCCATCTTCCGCAAGATCCTCGCCGTCAAGCCGCTGATCGTAGATGGCCCGTTAACCCCGGCGCAGGTCCAACTCCTGCGTGACGAGCTCCCGCCGGATGGGCTCTACATCTCGGCTCGCCAAGGCTCTTGGTGAAAGGTTACGGCCAGAAACGCCTGGGGACTGAACGCTGAGGCCCCAATCTGCTATGGGTTCACTTGGCCAGCTTAGAGCGTGGGTTTGGGCTGCGCGATGAGCTGGATACTAGCGCGAAAAAGGGCGAGATCACCCAACAAGGCTTAGCCCTCCAGGGATTCAGGGGAGGGCAAATCACTGTAGGAAATGGCAGTGGTTGTGCGCCATATGAAGCTGGGACAATCCTGTCCCATCACGCCGCCTTCGCGCCAGATGAACGGGGAGAGAATGAGGCATCCTAACCCGTCGTAGAGCATACAGTTCGGACAGGTGTGTAGATGAAAGCCACACGTCGTACATCGGGCATTACTACTGGGGATGCCCGGGGGAGCAACTGCGCCACAATGATAGCATCGGGGCACATCTGCGCGGGCCGGCAGATCTGGAAGTAGATCGTCACCGAACGACCAATCAGAGCTCACTTCAGATTCCTCAACTTCACAAATACATCTGACTGCGAATTGGCGTGAGGTTCGCTTAGCTTCAAATTGTACATGGGAATAGTAGTTTCTCAAAGCGGAAACTAATCCGTGATTTTTTGACAAATGTTTGATATGGGCCTAAATTCAAACTTCAAATATGGCCTCATGGTTCCTTTCGCCGCACGTCCGATGGTGGGCTTGTGCAATGGAGCACAGTGCACCCGGAAGACGGCGTTTTTATTTGTTGGCCTTTGATCAGCATAAGGCAGGTTTACACTGAATCTTGGTTTCCCAGGGGTGGAGAGTGGAATCTAATCACAAGCACGACTATGAAAAGGGTTTCGAGGAGGAGGCTCTCCGTGAGGTCCTGAAAATCGAGAGACAAGCTCAAAGCATCGTCGATGAGGCCGAAGCCGAAGCGAAAAGGATCGTTGCCACTGCTGAGGAAGAGGCCAAGAAGCTGCGGGCTAAAGCAGCAATGGATGCTCAGAAAGAGGCCGATGCTTTTATACGTGAGTCGTTGGCTCAAACTGAACAGGAGGTCCTTGCTATTCAAAGACAGGCAGAGTGTGATGCGGAACGATGGGCAAAGGCCGCTCAGGTGCAATACGAACGAGTTGTTGCGTTCATTTTCAGTTTGGTTACATTGAGTGAGACGCGAGATGGTCGGGGGTCTTGATGCCATTCGCTATGCCAGCACGAGTGCCTATGTGCGAGGCTTGTACTCGCGCCTGTTGAGCGAAGCCACCTGGCGCGATTTGCTTCATGCAGAGGGGCTGGACGCCGCCATTTCTTTGTTGCGGGCCACTCCTTATAGCGATGCGATTAGCGCTGTAGAGCAAAGCGGGGGCCTGAGCCTGGAAAGGATCGAACGCGCGTTGGCGGGTAAAGTTGCGGCGAACTGTTATAAAGCTATGGCTTTTGTGGGTGGCGCCGCTAGAAGGCTAGTGAAAGTATGGTGGCAACATTTTGAGTTGGAGAATCTCAAGGTTCTCTTCCGTGGTCTTGACCAAGGTACAGAGCCGGATGTCATCCATAGCCTATTGATACCTCTTGGTGAACACTCGACCTTGCCTTGGGATGTCTTGCTCCATGAGTCTTCCGTGAGCGGCCTTATCGAGCGCCTACGAGACACTCATTATATAAATCCGTTACGGGCTGCTTTCCGGATCTACCAACGCGAACACACGCCTTTCGCTCTTGAAGTGGCGATGGATATTCGTTATTACCGCGATGTGGCGGCCGCCATCAAGGACTTGGGGGGAACAGAGCGAGAGGAGGCTCGCTTGCTCTTTGGTACTCGGTTGGACATCCTCAACGTGCTTTGGGCATATCGCTACAGGGTCTACTACAATCTCTCAGCCGAGGAGATCATCAACTATACGCTCTGGCGCACGTTTCGTACCGATATCAACTTGGTCCGAGATATCGCCTTGGGAGCAGCACCAAGTGATGTACTGATACGGGTCTGGGGGGAGGACGCTTTTGATCAAGATCTTTTAGCAGAGCTGAGTGACGAGGCCCAAATGATGCCCAAACTGGAGATGCTATTGCAGCGTTATTGGTGGCGGTTAGCTCAGCGGCAAGTAAGAGGGTATCCGTTTCGGTTGGGCCAGCTCCTGGGCTATCTAGTCCTAGAGGAGCTTGAGGTCCAGGATTTGGTCACTTTGTTGGAGGGCAAAGAAATGGCATGGAGCCCACAACGGATTGCTGAGCACCTGGTAAGGAATGAGGAGTAACTCATGTTTGTCCCTGCCGAGATGTCGGAAGTGGACATCTTTGTTTTTGAGAACGATATAGAGGTCGTGGCTCAGACGGTAGCCAGCCTTGGTGTTATGCATTTGTTAGATGCCAATGCGCTGGGGAAATGGGCTGAAAATGTCAGTAGCGAGTGGGCCGGGCGTGCTAGCGCTTATCGTGGTCAGGAGCGCCGGGTGCTTGAATTGCTCCATCAGCTTGGCATTGAGGAAGCCTTCCGCCCTTGTGAAGGGAAGCTGGACGTCGCCAAAGATTTGGCGGTTTTGGAAGGAGAGCTGAGCGAAATTGAGTCTCGTGTGAATAGTTTGCGCGAGAAAGAGGCTGGCCTCAAGCACGAGTTGGAGCACTGGAGGATGGTTGCCAAGTCCATGGAGCTTTTGGCCCCATTATCTGTCAGTATCTCGGATCTGCGCCAATCTTCGCAGCTTCACATGGTTGCTGGCACCATTCCCTCAGAAAATCTGGCTCGTCTGGAGGCCAGTTTGTTTCGCGTACCTTACTCGATCATCCCAGTACACTATTATGATGGCCGTGTCCTTATCTTTGCCTTTTGTGCCGAAGAGCATGCACCCATCCTGGATCGTGCTCTAGAGAGCGCTTTTCTTGATCCTCTGGCTCTACCCTCAGAGTACAGCGGTACTGCACAAGAGGTGCTCGAACAGGTCTCGCGACAAATCGAAGACGCACAAGCCAAGCTCGATGAGCTTGCTAAAGAGCGTCAGCGCCTCATAGAAGAGGTGGCTCCTCGCCTGCTCTCTATGCTCGCGCGTATACGGCGCAATGCCGTCATCGCTGATGCCATGGCGCACTTTGGCCATCGCGAGCACGTTTATTTGATTGCGGGCTGGGTGCCCAAGGACCGGGTGAAGGAGCTACGAGAAGCGATAGAACGGGCTGCTGAAGGGCGAGCTACTATTGAGGAGAACCCTTCGCGCGCATTCAGAGAGCGTGTTCAAGTGCCTACCCTTTTGCGGAATGCCAAACTGTTTCGCCCGGTAGAGGCTCTGGTTACCACCTACGGCACCCCAGGTTATCGGGAGATTGACCCGACGCCGCTCATTGCGGTTACATTTACTCTTATGTTTGGCATCATGTTCGGAGATTTGGGGCATGGCCTCGTTCTAGCTGCTATCGGTTTACTGTTGGCCTCGCGCCTGGTACCTCAACTAAGTAAGCAGGCCGGTATTGGCCTCATATTGATTGCTTGTGGGCTTTCGTCAAGCGTTTTCGGTTTGCTTTACGGGAGCTTTTTCGGTATGGAAGGGGTGATCCCTCACTTATGGCTCAAGCCCATGCACGACATTCTCACTTTGCTCATGGCTTCGGTCGTTCTGGGTGTAGTGATTCTCAACATTGGCTTTGGATGCCGTTTGTTTGCTGCGGCTCGCCAAGGGCATTTTGTGGAGGCCATCTTCGATAAGAACGGCTTGGTGGGCTTGTTGTTGTACTGGGGCCTTGTGGCTATCGTCCTCTTAATAGCCACGGGCGGAGCCATCCCTGAATGGTTGTTTGTGGAAGTGATGCTCTGTGTCTTCGCTTTGTTCTTTTCAGAGCCGCTTACCCGCTTATTGGAGGGCAAGCGGCCTCTCGTTCAGGGCAGTGCACTCGAATTGGGAGTACAAGCCTTCTTTGAGTTATTTGAGGCGCTGATCAGCTATATAAGCAATACTCTCTCTTATGTTCGTCTAGGCGCTTTCGCCGTCGCCCATGCTGGCCTGAGTACAGTGGTGTTTTTGCTAGCAGATATGATAGGTTCGGGATCATCAGGATCGGTAGGGCGCGCTGCAGTTATCGTTTTCGGTAATATCTTTGTCATTGGTTTTGAGGGTCTTATCGTTGCCATTCAGACCTTACGACTTGAGTATTACGAGTTTTTCGGCAAGTTTTTCAAGGGAGATGGCATTCCTTTCCGGCCCCTCAGTTTGCCATCTGTGGAGTGTAGAGTACAGGAACTAGAAAGGAGTAAACCGTAGATGCAGATCGTAATCGTTAGCATCCTCGTGGCTCTGGTTGTGTTGTATTTGCTTATTCTCTCCGTGGTCCGCCGTCTTCGCCATCCTGTTACAATATTGCGCTCGGTGATAGGCGGATTGCTGAGCCTCAACGGCCTGGTTGTTCTAACTTGTATAGGAGTCGTCTTGAGCCTTTTGATAGGTCCTACGCCCGTCCTTGCTCAACAGGGCTCCACTTCTTCTGAAGGGTTAGGCGGGGCTGCCCTGGGGGCGGCGCTGGCTACAGGCCTGGCATGTATTGGCGCGGGCATCGCTGTGGGCATCGCGGGTGCTGCGGCTATTGGTGGCATCACGGAGAAGCCAGAAATCCTTGGACGAACGCTCATTTTTGTAGGTTTGGCTGAAGGTATTGCTATTTATGGGCTGATTATCGCTTTCATGATTCTCAGCCGTTGAGTTTTATAGGCGAAAGCGATGAGGATCTTTGTAATAGGCAATGAAAATTGCGTCTTGGGATTTTCCTTGGTGGGAATAGAGGGACAGATTGTCCGCGATGCTGCTGAGCTCGAAGAGGCTCTACATGTTCGTCTGGCTGACAAAACCATTGGCTTGTTGTTGATAACCTCTGACGTAGCTGGCTTATTGCGCGAGCGCATTGATGCTTTGAAAGTGAAAAGTTTATCTCCTTTGGTCGTAGAAATCCCGGGCGAGAAGGCAAGTAGTGCTCCTTTGTCGCTGAAGGAGCTTGTGCAACGATCTATTGGCATCAGGCTAGAAGAGGTGTGATGGCTGCGATAATCGGTAGTGGACTGGAGAGCTACTTACGCCGTCAGGCGCGCGAGCGGGCGATGAATCAGATTGCAAAGGCCAGGGAGAAAGCGCGCGAAATCCTTGAGCAGGCTGCTGCTGAGGCAGAACGCGTGCGCCAAGAAATACAGGCTAAAGCTCACAGGGAGATCGCTGAACAGCGCAAACGCGCTCTGGCCCAAGCAAGGCTGAATGCGCAACAAATGATCATTCGTCGCCGTGAGGAATTCCTCGAACGTCTGTGGCAAGAAGTGGCCAGGAGGCTGCAGCGCTTTGATGATCAGGAGAAGCGCCTGGTGGCTATAGAGCGTTTGCTTGAGGATGCTATAGCGCAACTTGGCGAAGGCCTCGTGCTCATTCAGGTCAACGATCAAGACCGCGCTCTGCTTGTTAAGGAGTTGCGGCGGTTGATGGACAGCCTGCAGTTCACGAACAAGATGGAGATATCTCAAGATCCCGCTTCTATCTGGGGAGGCGTTATTGTACGCCGCCTCGACAGCAATCAGTTAGTGGATAACTCTTTTAACTATCGGTTGGCGGTGGCTAAAGCAACTCTCCGAGACACGGTTTACCGATTGCTGACATCGGACTGTAGTAACTCTTCCGAAACCTGGGCTGGTAATCTATCGGAGGAGCAGCCGAAATGAGGCAGGTGGGGGAGCTTGTTTGGGTTAACGGGCCGGTGGTTCGTGCTCATGTCAGCGGCGAGATCCACATGATGGAGCAGGTGGAAGTAAGCGATTACCATCTGGTTGGCGAGGTCGTGTCTCTAGAGGGTGATGTGGCTACTATCCAGGTTTATGAGGAGACCGCCGGTATTAGGCCGGGGGATCCGGTGTATGGCATGGGCATGCCCTTGAGTGTCGAGCTGGGGCCAGGCCTCCTTGGGCACATCTTTGATGGCATCCAACGTCCTTTGGAGGTACTTGCCGGACGTTCTGGGGATTTTATCTTACGGGGTGTTAGGGCATTAGCCTTGGACCGTGATCGTCTTTGGGCATTTAACCCACAAATGACACCGGGCAGGCAGATACATGGTGGGGAGACCATCGGCACCGTTCCCGAAACTCTGCTTATCGAGCATCGTATTATGGTGCCTCCGGATATTGCGGGGGTCTTAGTTTGGGTGGCACCAGCGGGGGAATATTCTGTAGAGCAGACTATTGCGCGTGTCTTGACAGATTCTGGGGAGAGGGAACTGAAAATGTTCCAGCGATGGCCTGTACGTGTTGAAAGGCCCATTGTACGGCGCCTGACTCCTAGCGAACCCCTCATCACGGGACAGCGGGTCATTGACACATTGTTCCCCATCGCCAAAGGGGGGACGGCAGCTATCCCAGGGGGCTTCGGCGCCGGCAAGACGATGCTCCAACAATCGTTGGCCAAATGGTCCAACGCAGATGTTATCATCTATGTTGGCTGTGGCGAGCGCGGAAACGAGATGACTGATGTCCTCTTGGAATTCCCCAAGCTTCAGGACCCGAAGACCGGCCACTCACTTATCGAACGAACGATCCTCATCGCAAATACATCCAACATGCCGGTAGCGGCCCGGGAGGCCAGCATTTATACGGGTATAACCCTTGCCGAATATTACAGGGACATGGGCTATCACGTGGCTCTCATGGCCGACTCGACCTCTCGTTGGGCAGAAGCGTTGCGCGAGATCTCTGGCCGCCTTGAAGAAATGCCTGCGGAAGAAGGCTTTCCTGCTTATCTGCCGTCAAGGCTGGCATCCTTTTACGAACGCGCCGGCAGGGTTGTTGCTAAGAGTGGAAAAGAAGGGTCCGTGACCATTGTGGGCGCGATATCGCCGCCCAGTAGCGACTTTTCGGAGCCTGTTACACAGCACACTCAGCGCTTTGTCCGTGTCTTCTGGGCGTTGGATAAGGCTCTCGCGGCAGCTCGCCATTTTCCAGCCATCAATTGGTTGGATAGTTACAGTGGCTATATCTCTACTGTGACTGAATGGTATACCGAAAATGTCGCAGAGGATTGGGGTCATCTTCGGGGCCGGACCATGGAGATCCTACAACAGGAGTCTCAGCTACAAGAGATCGTTAAGCTTGTAGGGCCAGATGCTTTGCCTGATGCACAGCGCTTTGTCCTTTACGTAGCCAGGCTCTTTAGAGAAGCATTTCTGCAGCAGAATGCCACCGATCCGATTGACGGCTACTCTTCACCGGCAAAGCAAGTGGCAATGCTCCGGCTGTTGCTACACGCCTTTGAAAGGGGCAACGAGATCCTTGCCAAAGGAGCTCCTGTCAGCCGCTTACAAACCGAGGTTCGAATATGGCCCGAGATCGTCCGGGCGAAGACCAAGGTGCGCGAAGGTGATCTCTCCACTTTTGATCGTCTCCTAGCGCAGTTGGACGAACAGTTGGACCTGATTGAGAAGGACTATGAGGGATGAGTAATAAGGTCAAGGTCGCCGCTGAGGGGCGCTTTAGGCTAAACACCAAGCAGTATCAGGGATTGAGCGAGATCCATGGGGCGCTCGTCGTCGTGGAGGGCACTTCTGGAGTGGGCTATGAAGAAGCAGCAGAGGTCATCTTACCCAATGGCGAGGTTCGTCCCGGCCATGTGTTGGCCACGAGCAACAAACAAGCGATCATTGAGGTATGGAGCGGCACGGCTGGCCTTCAAATGCCTTTCACTCGCGTGCGGTTTACGGGCAAGCCGTTGCGTACTCCTGTGTCTAGGGAGATGCTGGGGCGCGTTTTTGATGGGTTGGGTAATCCGCTCGATGGCTTGGCGCCACCCATCGCGGAGCATGAGGCGGATGTCAACGGGCTACCTATCAACCCTACACGCCGCTCCTACCCACGCAGCCTTATTGTGACGGGCATATCCGTTATTGACGGCATGAATACTCTTATTCGTGGCCAGAAGTTGCCCGTCTTCTCGGGCAGCGGTCTTACGCACAACGAGCTTGCTGCCCAAATCGCTCGCCAAGCACATATTTCGGAGGCGGATGAACGGTTTGCCATAGTCTTTGTGGCCATGGGTGTCAAACACGATGACGCCGAGTTCTTTCGGCGGAGTTTTGAGGACAGTGGCTCTTTAAGCAATACAGCCATGTTCCTCAATCTGGCTGATGACCCACCTATGGAACGAATCATTGCTCCCAGGATAGCTCTTACTCTGGCCGAGTTCTTAGCTTTTGAACATGAGCTTCATGTCTTGGTTATTATGACCGATATGACGAACTATGGCGAGGCCTTGCGCGAATTGGCGAGCCAGCGCGGTGAGGTACCCAGCCGAAAAGGTTATCCAGGCTATCTATACAGCGACTTGGCGTCGCTCTATGAGAGGACTGGTGTTATCCAAGGCAAAAACGGTTCGATCACGCAAGTTCCAATTCTCACCATGCCCAACGACGATATCAGCCATCCGATCCCCGATCTGACAGGGTACATCACTGAGGGGCAAATCGTCCTTACCAGAGATTTGTTCCGCAAGGGCATCTACCCTTGCGTGAACGTCTTGCCTTCCCTGTCGCGCCTGATGAAAGATGGCATTGGGAAGGGTTACACACGGTCAGATCACCCTGCAGTGGCCAATCAACTTTATGCTGCTTATGCCCGTGTGCAAGAAGTCCGTGCGCTGGCAACAATCATTGGAGAAGAGGAGTTGTCTGAAGTAGACAAACGCTTCCTATCTTTTGGAGAGGCTTTTGAGCGGCGCTTTATCCATCAAGGATATGAAGAAAGCCGGCCTATTGAGACGACGCTTGATCTGGCCTGGGAGGTGCTGAGCTTGCTCCCCCGCGACGAGCTCACGCGTATCGCGGAGAGCGAGATTACCGATCATTATATCGAGTCCCAAGAGCGTGAAGGGTAAGCAACATGGTTCAACTCAAGGTTTCACCAACGCGTAGCAATCTGCTCTCCGTCAGGCAGCGACTGCGGCTTGCTCATGAGGGCCATGATTTGCTAGTTCAGAAGCGCGATGTGCTTGTTATCGAGATCTTGCGCGTGATCCAAGATGCCGAACGCATACAGTCGGAAGCGGAGGAAAAGTTCAAGGCCGCTTACGCGGCGGTCCAGGAGGCCCGAGCAGCGATGGGCACCGAGCGTGTATGGCGTATTGCTTTGTCTCGGGCTCAGGAAGTTGATGTGCACATTAGGCCACGCAGCATTATGGGGGTAGTTGTTCCTTCAGTCATTTGTAAGGTGCCAGATAGGCGCCCTCGCCAGGGATTCGGCGATACGCCGGTTGCCCTGGACCAAGCACAGAGAGAGTGGGCAAGCGTCCTGGCACTGATGGGTGAACTAGCCGAGAGAGTAACCACCGTTTGGCGTCTGGCGTTGGAATTGCAACGCACTCAACGACGTGTTAACGCTCTAGAGTATATTTTCATCCCTTCCTATGAGGAAACGCTGAAATACATTCAGGATACGTTGGAAGAGAAAGATCGCGAGGAACTTTTTCAGCTAAAACGCAGTAAGGCCAGATTACGCAAGCAACAAGCGTTATCTTTTGACATAACATAAGGCTTTTGTGACGGGCTTGGCCACCTCTCGGCATTGTGGGTATCTAGTCGATGAGCCTGTTTGCCCTTGGAGAAGCGACGAGCCATCAGGATGCCATGATGGTAAACATTTGCTTCATGGCAGGGTGTACTAGATTGTTGTCTTAGTCAACAGTGATCGGGCGGATCCGTGGGGAGCCCAGAAGGCTGTGGGGCTAGTTTCTCGCTGCGGCCCAGCTGCCAGGTAATGTAGCGCCCCGTTCGCGCACAATAGGCCCGGTAAGCCTGCCCAAAGACTCGCAGAAGGAATTGCTCCTCTTGGAGTATCTGCAAGTGCAGGATGAGGCCGATGAAAAGGGTTAGAAGGGCAAAGATCAAGGCGCCGTTCAGTAAGAAAGTGCCCAAGAAATAGAGATCAAAGAAGACGTAAATGGGATTCCGCGAGAGGCTATAGATCCCTGAGGTCACCAATTCGCCAGGGTTATTCTCGTCGATACCTAGCCGCCAAGAATTCCCCAGGCTGGCCAAGGAGAGGATAAAGATCGCGAATCCAAAAAGGACCAAGGCCAACCCAAAGAGCTTGAGACCCAGCGAGGAGACTCGTGGCTCTCCTAGCAATGGGGGCAGAAAGCCGTGGCCAAGATGCAAGGTATATATGAGCACCGTGGCCGCCCATAGGTTAACGCCCAAGAACAACAGGAAGACAATAGAATGCCGAACTCCGTTGCGACCGATCTTCAGGCGGATGGGATTGACTTTGCTCTTGAGACGTATGGAAAGCGTTCGCTCAAGGACGATGAGCAGAAAAAGGGCCAGACAGGCGACCTGTAGATAGTCAAAAAGAGGGCTTAAAGTGGGCGCTGATCTCATGCGCGCATCGGGCCGCCTTTCTATAAGTTAGGACAGCGATGATGCCATCCGGATCAGGGCAATTATGTCACAGGGATGAAGAAAAAGCCAACCGCCAAAGGAGCTGTTGAGATGAGCCCTTACAGTTATCGCTACGACAAGCACGTTGAGACGGGCTGGGATACCGTACGCCTGAGCTTTACGGAAGCGGGTCAGGAACGCGCTGCGGCCCAGATAGCCCCCAGCATGGGCAGCAATCTACTCTCTTTGCAGTTTGGCGGACAGGACTATATCTACGCCCGGCCCACCGGCTCCCCCTTTACGGGGACGCCCGTGCTTTACCCTACGCCCAACCGTGTGCGCGATGCCCAGTTCACTTTCGGGGGGCGCACCTTTAAATTCATCCCCAATAATGGCCCTAACTTTATTCACGGCCTGGTACGCGACCAGCCCTGGGAGCACACCGAGCCGCGCATCACCCCTGAAAGCGTCTCCTTAACGACGCATATCGCCTTCGCGCCTGGCAAACCGATCTACGAGTTCTTTCCCATTCGTAATACGGTGGAGATCACGTTTACTCTGGGACCACGCTCCATGCGTCTAGATTTCACGGTGCGTAATCAGGATGAGCGACCTTTACCCTTTGGCCTGGCCATCCACCCTTACTTTCCGGTGATCGGCCCGCGCGAAAGCGTGCGCCTTCAAGTGCCGGCGAAAAAGCGCATGGAGGCGGTCAACCTGCTGCCCACTGGCCGGCTCATTGACCTAGAAGGAGATCCCGCCGACCTTCGCCAACCCCGCTCACTGGCCGAGCTCAACCTGGACGACGTGTTTTGGGGCATGGAGCCTGATAAACCCGCAGTCATCTACTATGACCAGATCGGCAAGAAGCTCATCCTAAACGCCTCTGAGCTTTTCACCCACGCCGTCGTCTATACGCCCCAGGGCAGGCCGTTCTTTTGCGTGGAGAACCAATCCTGCTCTACTGATGCCCATAACTTGCACGCTCGTGGCCTGACTCAAGAAGCTCATCTGACGATCCTGGAACCCGGGCAAGCTCTTAAGGCTTGGATAGAGATCGCCCTCACCGAACAGTGAGGAGGCGTTGAAGCGGCAAGCTTTCCGGCCCGACCTCAGGTCAGCTTGCCGCTTCCCGACAAGTTCTCAGCCCTGTGGCTCACGATACGCTGTGCCCGCCTTTTCGATCTCTTCAGCGGTCACCTCGCGGCCGAGATACGCCGAGTAATAGACCCCCTCGGTGATCTGCGCGGTCTTCAGGGCGATGCCCGCTGTATCCAACAAGGGCACGCGCCCGAGTTGTGCCCAGAGCCAATGCTGTTGCGAGTCATCGTATCCGGCCGTCAGGGGATAACACTGATGCCAGCGCCAGTCGGCCGTCTTGAGATCAAAGGTGGCGTCCATCTCCATGTCGGCGAGGGTGGTGTAGTAGGTAAATGGCTCCAGCCGGAGACCCCCCTTGCTGCCCACGATCTGATCACCCAGGGCGGGGCCGGCATGGATTGCCCAGGCCTCCTCAATGTAGAAGCTGATTCCCCCGGCCAATCGCGCTAAGCCAAAGCCCAGCTCCTCGACATCGTAGCCACTGGATTGTCGGCGATCCTCGTACATCCCCGTCTTCTGGTAGGTTGCCCCCGAGACGGTGAGCAATTCCGGATTGCCCAGCAGGTAGAGGATGCGGGCGATGTGGTAAACGGCCATGTCCAACATCGCCCCGCCGCCGGCGGTCTTGGTACTGACGAATTGTGCCGTGCCGTAGCCATCCACGAAGGGCCGGCCACGGCGCCGATAGTGCACCGACTTGGCCCAATAGATCTCTCCCAGGTGCCCCTCCTCAATCAGACGCTTGGCTGCACGGCACTCGACGCTATAGAGCGTACTCAACTGGATATGTAGCATCTTGCCCGTTCGGCGAGCTGTCTCCACCATGCGCTTTGCCTCGGAGTAAGCCCAGGACATCGGCTTCTCGCAATAGACGTTTTTGCCCGCTTCCAGGGCGTCTATCGTCACCGGCGCGTGAAGGCGGTTGTGCAAACAGACGTCCACGGAGGTGACATCCTCTCGCTTGAGCAACTCTTTATAGTCAGTATACACATGGGCGATGCCGTACTCCTGTGCTACGCGTTCGGCTTCATCCTTGCGCAAGTCGCAAACGGCCACGATATTCGCTTCGGGGATCTCCTTGTAGCGCCGAATGTGGTACTTGCCGATCTGTCCGGTGCCGATAATACCCAGGTTCACTTTATCAGCCACGATGCCCTCCTCATGATTAGAGATGCCATATAACCTGTTGCGTTCGTTAGCGGGCGAGGATATCCGCCGCTACGAACGCCTCTATTCTAGAGCTTGCTGCCTCACCGTCAACTGCCAAGGGCGCAAGGACATGCCCCCGAGAGCTGGGTGAAAGTTGACAAGCTGGGCGTGAGCCACTATTCTCATCCGAAAAATCGTAGGAGCGGCGAAGCGGAGTATGTCCTCCCGGAAAAAGCCCCTGGTCGTAGGCATTGCCGGCGGTTCGGCCAGCGGCAAGAGCACGTTATGCGAGCGCCTGGTGTGCGCTCTGGAGGGCCTGCGTGTTGACGTATTGGCCATGGATCGCTATTTTCGCCGGGTCAAACCGATGATGGTGGCTCCCTTCACGGGCGTCGTCTATGAAGATCACAACCACCCGGATTCTTTTGACTTGGCGGCGCTTGTACGCGATCTGGACGCTCTCTTGATCCAGGAAAATCCCCTGCAGGTGATCCTCGTTGAGGGATTGCTCACTTTGCAAAACGATGAGATTCGCTCGCGCCTTGACCTGCGTATCTTCCTGGATGCTCAGTCGGACGAGCGCCTTGTACGCCGCCTGAAACGCAACATGGCCCGGGGCATGGATTTCGACGAGATCGCCGCTTTCTTCCTGGATTCGGTGCGCTATCGCCATCAGGAATTCGTTGAGCCTTCGCGTTGGCATGCCGATATCGTGCTCAACGGAAGCAATTTCTCTTCACGAGGGCTGGAGCTGGTGGCCGAGTGGATACGCCATCATGCTCCGCGTTCCGGTGCCCAGGATCAGCCGTAATCAAACCATCTTTCGGGAGTTTAGCGATGTCTTCTGAACAGCACATGACCCCACGCGAGCGCTTCATCGCCGCCCTGGAACGTCGCCCGATCGTCGGGCGCGTGCCGCACTTTGAGCTGGTCTTTTATCTGACCATGGAGGCCTTCGGTAAGGTGCATCCCACTCACCGAGCTTATAGCCAGTGGGATCAAATGTCCGAATCGGAGCGCGCCTTGCATCGCAGCGAGATGGCCGATATTTATCTCATGACCGCCGAGCGCTATGAGCACGACGCGATCTTCATCCACCCTAACCCTAACACGCTTGAAGAAACGTTCCGCCTTATTGACCTCATTCGCCAGCGCTCTGGAGATCGCTACTTTCTGATGATGCACGGTGACGCCACGTATGCCATCCCCAGTGGAGATAAGATGGAGGAATGGTGTGCCTGGCTTTATGAGAACATGGACGAGGCCAAGGCCAAGGCCGACCGTGAGGTGGACAAGATGTTGGCCAAGGCAGAAGCCCTGCGCCAGCACGGGGGATTGGATGGTTTTGCGCTATGTTCTGACTATTGCTTTAATACGGGCCCTTTCCTACGCCCCAGCCTGTTCAGCGAGATCATTACCCCCTATCTCACGCGGCTTATCGCCGGGATGCGGGAGATGGGCTTCTATGTTATCAAGCATACTGATGGGAACATCATGCCCATTTTGAATGATTTGGTGTCGGCCAAGCCTCATGCGCTACATTCCCTTGATCCTCAGGCTGGGGTAGATATCGCTGTCGTCAAGCGATTGGTGGGGGACAAAGTATGCCTCATTGGGAACGTGAACTGTGGCCTCTTGAATTCCGGCACCGATGAGGAGGTGATTGAATCGGCTCGTTATGCGCTCAGACATGGTATGCCCGGTGGCGGTTACATCTTCTCCACGAGCAATTGCGTCTATACGGGGATGCCTTTAAGGCGCTATGAGCTTATGCTAGAGGTCTGGCGACAGGAGGGCAATTACCCGGCGCCGTCTGCGGCGCAAGAAATCCGCTCCGAGACGGTTTGAGATGAAGACAAGCTTTGGCAGAATAGGCCGTTTTGGCCATAATGGGATGCGCCAGTCCGTTTTAAGGGGTGTCCATGGTTGACGTGATGACGCTGCTCCAAGGGAAAGGGGATTTGGCGGCGGTCTTGGGCGGCTTATCCGGCCTTGTTGTGTATCCCGCTTCAATCGTCGGCGATGCGGAGAACCTGTTTTTCCTTGGCCGGTTTTCTCGGGGACGCTATCTGGGCGTTCTCACGGGCGCTCGTGTCGTGCCCCCGTTCGAGCTGGATATGCGCCCCGTGAGGATAGATGGAGCAGAGCTTACGCTGGGTTTAGGGCCAACGAACCACGTTAATGCCCTAGCCCTGCGGGCCAGGTTGCCTTTTACCGCGCCGACTTTGGTGGGGGTGCGCAAGTCGGCAGGCTTGGGAGATCGCTTGGGGATCGCCACGCCGGGACATGTGCGTGCCCTACGGGAAGTAGCGGGGATATTCCCGATCCTTGCCCAGCAATCAATCCGTGAGATGGAGCGCACCGGGCGCGGGCCAGAAGAAGTGCTGGATGCGGCCACCTGGGGGGTCTTTCAGGAGGGTTGGCGCAGTGGCTTTGGAGCCGATGCAGATCACCTAAAGACCCTTGCGGATGTTGGCCGCTGCGCAGCCGCCGGGTTTCTCACCTATACGTTGGATCCCAGTGAGTATGTGGATGTGGGCGCGGAAACCGATAGCCCGGCCGTGCTTGAGGCCAAGCTCAAGGCCTTGCCCTGGGAGATCCTGAAGAGCGAGCCGACGAAGGTGCGCCAAACCTATTTGGGCAAGGCGATTCCTGTGCCGCCGGCGGGGATGGCTGTTGGGGAGCGGCTCGCTAAAACGGTGGATGAGGAGCACCTTCTGCGCGCTGCCTGCAAGTATGGTCACGCTATCGCACACCTTGTAACCATGTATCAACATTTGATGCGCGTCAGGGCCGGGCAACCCTTTGAGGTGGAGATCTCGGTGGATGAGACGGATGCGCCCACGACGCCGTTGGAGCACTATTATGTCGCGAGCGAGCTGGGGCGTTTGGGTGTGAAGTGGATCAGCTTGGCTCCCCGTTACGTGGGCCGATTTGAGAAAGGGGTGGACTATATCGGTGACCTGGCCCATTTTGAAGCGAACTTTGCGGCTCATGTGGCCATTGCCAAGGCTTTGGGGCCTTATAAGCTGAGTTTGCATTCTGGGTCGGACAAGTTTAGCATTTATCCGCTCGTCGCGCGTATCGCCGGAGGGCTGGTGCACTTGAAGACGGCCGGCACCAGCTACCTGGAGGCCCTGCGCGCTGTGGCCATGCTGGATCCTGAGCTTTTCCGGGAGATCTTACGGTTCGCAGTAGCCCATTACGAACGGGATCGTGCCTCTTACTATGTCTCCGCGAAGATAACCAACGTGCCAGAAGCGGGCTCGTTACCCGACGATGCGCTGAGCGGGCTATTGGACCAGCCTGATGTGCGTCAAGTGTTACACGTCACGTTCGGTACGGTGCTCACAGCCCGGGATGGGGCTGGTAGGCCTCGCTTCCAAGAACGGTTATTGGCCGTGTTGGAGGCGCATGAGGAGATACATTACGGTGTCCTGCAGACTCATATGAGGCGTCATCTGGTGCCGTTTAGTGATTAAACTTTGAGGAGCTGCTCATGGATTCTGATTACGTGCGACGCATGTTTGATATCAGTGGCCAGGTCGTGGTTATCACCGGCGGGGGAGGGGTTCTCTGTGGGACGTTTGCTAGAGGTCTGGCCAAGGCTGGCGCTAGAATCGCGGTCCTGGACATCCTGCCCGAAGCGGCACAGCGAGTTGCCGATGAGATCAACACGAGCGGTGGCGAGGCCATCGCTATTCAGGCTGATGTGCTGGATAAGGGGTCTCTGGTGAAGGCCGCCGACGAAGTGTTGGCCAAATTTGGAGTGGTCCATGCTTTGATCAACGGTGCCGGCGGTAATAAGAAGCAGGCCACAACGTCGCCGCAGCTGTCTTTTTTTGATTTGCCGCAGGACGCTTTTCAGTGGGTCTTTAACCTGAACTTTATCGGTACGCTCCTGCCTACGCAGGTCTTTGGAAAGTACATGGCCGAACGTGGAGAGGGTGTCATCATCAACATCGCCTCGGTGAATGCCTTCAGGCCCTTGACCAATATCCCGGCTTACTCGGCGGCGAAGGCTGCGGTGAAGAACTTTACCGAATGGTTGGCCGTGCACATGTCGCATAACTATTCGCCCAAAATCCGCGTCAATGCCATCGCTCCGGGCTTTTTCTTGACCACCCAGAACCGCTTTTTGCTGATTGACGAGAAGACCGGGGAGCTCACGCCCCGTGGCAAGGCGAGTGTGATGCAGACCGCCATGCGCCGTTTTGGTGATCCCGAGGAGCTGATGTCCACGGTGATCTGGCTTCTTGCTCCGGCCTCCTCGTTCGTGCATGGGGTGACTGTGCTCGTGGATGGAGGGTTCTGCGCGTTTGGGGGAGTATGAAGGAGTGATCAGCGCTGAGCCTTAGCGGCCTGTAGGTTAGGGCTGCCCGTTGACGGCCGATGACGGATAGTTCCTATCTACAAAAGAGGTGAGAGATGACCGATTATCCTGAAGCTGCTCGTCCTTTGGTTGAACTCAAGCCCCAATTTGAGTTCTTTGTGGGCATTGACTCGGATGGCTGTGTCTTTGACACCATGGAGATCAAGCACAAGGAGTGCTTTACCCCGACTATTATCAAGTATTGGGGCCTCCAAGCTGTCTCCAAGTATGCTCGCGAGGCCTGCGAGTTCGTTAACCTTTACTCCAAGTGGCGAGGAATCAACCGTTGGCCGGCATTGGTGATGGTCTTTGACCTGCTAAGGGAGCGCCCCGAGGTGCAGCGCCGAAAAGTCTCTATCCCCCAGGCTCTCAAGATCCGTGAGTTCATCGCTTCAGGTTTGCCGTTGAGCAACGAATCCCTCAAGCAACTCGTCGCCAAAACGGGCGATCCCGAGCTTGAGCAGGCTCTAACTTGGAGCAAGGCGGTGAATGCCGCCATCGCCGATATGGTGCACGGTGTCCCGCCCTTCCCTTACGTTCGCGAGAGCCTGGAGACGTTGAGTCGGCACGCGGATATCATCGTTGTCTCTCAAACGCCGACCGAAGCTCTCGTGCGCGAATGGGAAGAGCACGATATCAGGCGCTATGCCAAGGTCATCGCGGGGCAGGAGATGGGCTCCAAGGCTGATCACATCCGCCTGGCGTCACAAGGGAAATACGCTGATGACCATAAGCTGATGATCGGTGATGCCCCCGGCGATCTAGAGGCAGCTCGGGCTAACAACGCGCTCTTTTATCCCATCAACCCTGGTCATGAGGAAGAGAGCTGGCAGCGTTTCTACGAGGAGGGCTTGAAGCGTTTCCTAGAAGGCAGCTACAGTCGGGATTACGAGGCCGCTCTGATCGCCGACTTTGAGAAGGCTCTGCCCGAAACACCACCCTGGAAGAGGTGAAAGATGGTTATTGGCAAAGGTTACACGGATCGTTTTTTGACCGAGGCGGAGGTGCGTGACATCTTCGCTCAAGGTTTGGCCACGATTGAGGCCGCAGGCAAGAGGGTGTTGGTGATCATCCCCGATGGCACGCGCAGTGGCCCCATTCCCCTCTGTTTTCGTCTGTTTACCGAGCTGCTTGGGGGCGTGGCAGCCAAATTGGATTTCCTCATCGCCCTGGGGACTCATATGCCCATGGAGGGAGAACGTCTATTGCGCCACCTGGGTATCACCGCCAAGGAGCGCGAGACCAAGTACGCCGGGATCGGCTTATATAACCATGACTGGCAGAATCAGCTCAGGTGTATCGGAACGATCCCTGCGGCAGAGATACGCGAGTTGACCGGGGGCTTGATGGCCCAGGATGTACGCGTTGAGGTGAACAAGGCCCTCTTTGACTATGATCGGCTGGTGATTTGCGGCCCGGTGTTCCCCCACGAGGTGGTGGGCTTCTCCGGGGGGAACAAGTACTTTTTCCCCGGCGTGGCCGGGCCGGAGGTGATCAACTTCACTCACTGGATGGCTGCTGTGATCACCAACCGGGAGATCATCGGCAAGAAGGGCACTCCCACACGCAAAGTGGTGAACAGGGCAGCGAGCTTTATTGACCTGCCCAAGTTCTGCTTCAGCATGGTGGTCAAGGGCCACGATGACCTCGCCGGGCTTTACTTTGGCTCGCCGGAGGAATCCCAAGAGGCCGCGGCCGACCTCTCGGCGCAGGTGAACATCACCTACGTGGATCGGCCTTATAAAACAGTGCTCTCGGTGATGCCCGAGATCTACGATGACATCTGGACGGCGGCCAAGGGGATGTACAAGTTGGAACCCGTGGTCGTGGATGGGGGGACGATCATCATCTATGCCCCACACATCACCGAGATCGCCTATACCCACGGCAAGATCCTGGACCGCATCGGCTATCATGTGCGCGACTACTTCCTCAAGCGCTGGGATGAGTTCAAGGATGAGCCTGGCAGCGTCTTGGCTCATTCCACTTTGCTCAAAGGGACGGGCACATACGAAAACGGCGTGGAGAAGCCCCGGATCAACGTCGTTCTGGCCACGGGGATCCCCAAGGAACGCTGCGAGCGGGTCAATCTCGGCTATATGGATCCCGCTTCCATTCGCCTTGAGGAATGGGTGGGGCGCGAGGATGAGGGCATTCTGGTTGTCCCAAGGGCGGGCGAGTTATTATACCGGCTCAAGGGCGAGTGATACGAGGAGGGCGAAATGGGTACGTACCAGTTTGGTTTGATCGGCCTCGCCGTGATGGGCGAGAACCTGGTGTTGAACATCGAGCGCAACGGGTTTTCGGTCGCCGTGTATAACCGCACGGCCGAGCGCACGCAGGCTTTTGCTGCCGGGCGGGCTAAGGGCAAGCGCATCTTGCCCTGTTACACGCTGCGCGACCTGGTTGACTCCCTAGAGAGGCCGCGCAAGGTGATGCTCATGGTGCAGGCGGGCGATCCGGTGGACCAAGTGATCTCCCAGCTGGCCCCGCTCTTGGAGCCGGGAGATCTAATCATTGATGGCGGGAACTCTTTCTTCAAGGACACGGAGCGACGTGCCCAGGAGTTGGCTCAAAAGGGCATTAACTATATTGGCACCGGCGTCTCGGGCGGTGAAGAGGGGGCTCTTAAGGGCCCGGCGATCATGCCTGGGGGCCAGTTTGAGGCCTACAAGTTGGTCGAGCCGATCTTCCAGGCCATCGCTGCCAAGGTGGATGGGGAACCTTGTGTCACCTACATCGGCCCACGGGGGGCCGGCCACTATGTGAAGATGGTGCACAACGGTATTGAGTACGGCGATATGCAGCTCATCGCCGAGGCCTATGACATCCTCCATCGCGCCCTGGGATTGAGCGCCAAGGAGCTACACGATATCTTTGCCGAGTGGAACGAGGGCGAGCTGAAGAGCTATCTTATTGAGATCACCCGAGATATCTTTGCCAAGATCGACGAGGAGACCGGAGAACCCCTTGTGGATAAGGTCCTAGACGAGGCTCAGCAAAAGGGCACGGGCAAATGGACCTCGCAGAACGCCTTGGATCTCGGCGCCCCCATCCCGACGATCAATGCTGCGGTGGAATCGCGCATCATCTCGGCTTATAAGGCTGAGCGCGTCGCCGCCAGTGCCGTTCTCCCTGGCCCGGCAACGAAATTTGAAGGCGATCGCCAGCAACTCATCCAGGATGTGCGTGGGGCCCTCTTTGCGGCCAAGATCTGCTCTTATGCTCAAGGTATGGCCCTGTTGAGCGTGGCCTCCAAGGAGTATGACTACAATCTGAAGCTGGGGGCCATCGCTCGGATTTGGCGTGGCGGGTGCATCATCCGCGCCCAATTCCTCAACGATATCGCCGCTGCCTATGAGCGCAACCCTGAACTGACCAACCTGATCCTTGATCCTTACTTTAGAGAGGCGCTGTTGGCCCGACAGACTTCTTTGCGTCGGACCATCCAGACCGCAGTGGGCCTGGGGATCCCCTGTCTAGCCTTGAGCGCCTCGCTGGCCTACTTTGATGCTTATCGCTCGGCCAGGTTGCCGGCTAACTTGACGCAGGCTCAGCGCGATTACTTTGGCGCGCACACCTATCGGCGCATTGACAAAGAGGGCGTGTTCCATAGCGAATGGGGGAAGTAGGGGGTATGTACATCGGCAGATTCGTCATCCTGGGTAGGACCTTGGCGGGTGAGTGGTATCTTGGGTATCGCGTCTCTTCGCGCTCATTCCCTAATCGCTACATCCTCACCATGGCGGACCGGGCTGTGGTTTTGCCCACGGCCGAGGCGGTGAAGACGGATAACCCCTACATCTCCTACAATTGTCTGCGCGCCCATGGGGGAGTCGTTGTGGTGGGCAACGGGAGCCATGTTGACCCGGTCATGGATAAAGTGAAAGCCGGCTACAGCTTGCGCGATGCGCTGAGTCTCTCGCTTTTGGCCCTGGATTACGAGCATGACCAGTATAACACGCCGCGCATCGCTGCAGGGTTGGACGGGAGGGTGGGCCGGGGGTATTTGGGGATCGTTGCCGAGGACAAGCTTTGGGTGCGCCGGCAGGAGGTTGCGCCAGGTCAGGCGTTCCTGGTGGCCACTTATGAGCTCACCGAGCCGGCGCCCATCGCCTTGGAGGGCAACACGCCAGAGGCGCTCTGCGCGGCGATCTATGCATGCGCGTATGAGCATCCGGTAGCTGCGTTGGCCGCGATGCTCCAAGAGGGTGAGCTGCGAATGGCAACGCGCTCGGCACGGTCGTAGCGTGCTGGGAAACGGCTTTTTTTTTTACCAGTTAATGCCGATTCGCTTGATGATCTGGTGCTTTATCCAGTCATTGATGACCAGCGAGGACAGCAGCGAATAGGCAAAAACGAATGCCGTGATCGCTAACGGCAATGGCTCCAGGCCTGGGATACCGAAGGTGGCTATCAGCGTGCCGACCACTAGGTCGACGCCCACAGCAGTGAGCAACGTCTTGCTGGGCATTGAATCCCAGAAACGTCCCCGCTCGCGCACAGGGAAAATGGAGAACATGGCAAAGTAGAAAAGAGTTTCAAAACAAAAAGTATAAAGGGCTTGGTCGTTTGCGCTCAAATTAAAATATCTTAACCCAATATATAATAGGCCAAATGTCTCCAGAACCATGAGAGTTCCCAATATCGTTGCGACCTTAACTAGGCCGAAGACGTTCCAGGTTTCCGGTTTCTTTGACCACTTTGCATTGTCTGTGGACAGGGATATCTTGACAAAATCCGTCATGAACATCATTAACATCATAGCAAACGCTGAGACGACGAGCTTGCCGGTAATGAGAAAAGCGAAGACAACGAAGGCGGTTTTGAGTATGGTCCGGCTGATTTTGTTGATGATCCAGGTAGCTATCCGTTGATAGATCATTCTTCCCTGCTGGACTAGATCCACGATGCCAGACAACCCTTCATCCGTCAGCACCACACTGGCCGCGCCTTTAGCTACATCGGTAGCGTTGCTGACCGCGATGCCCACTTCTGCTTGCCTCAGGGCGGGAGCGTCGTTTACACCGTCACCCGTCATGCCCACAATATGTCCTTTGGCCTGGAGGCTTTTCACTACAATGAACTTGTCCTCGGGATAGACCTCTGCGAATCCGTTGCTCTCTTCGGCCATCTTGGCGGCGACAGTTATATCCTCTTTCGCCAATTGTTCCAGATCGGATGCCCTTATCAAGTTCTCGCCGAGCCCTACGCTTTTCGCTATCTCTTTAGCTATAGGCAGCGCGTCGCCAGTCAGCATTTTCACGGATACGCCCAGTTCCTCAAGTTCTTGGATCAGTTTCTTTGAGTCAGGCCTGGGCGTGTCGCTTAGGGTCGCTAAACCCACGAGCTGAAATCGGTCGTGGTCATCGGTGCGGGCTATTGCCAGGACTCGGTGTCCCTTTTGGGCCAACTCATCGGTCAGAGTTGCCAGCTTCTCACTCTCCAGTTGACTGAGCTGACAAACTTGGGCTATCGTGCTGACGGCCCCCTTCGTCACGCGGAATTCCCGTCCATTCTTTTCTAAGATGGCCTCTGTCCGGCGTGTCTTGGCATCGAAAGGCATGAAGCTTTTTTGTACGAGCGAGGGATCTAGCAATTGCCTTTGCCTGGCCGCCGTTATAAAAGCTAGATCGATGGGATCTTGGTTCGCTTCTTGCGACGCGAGAGCTCCATACAAGACGACTTCTCGTTCATTGGCTCCATTGAACGGTATTACGCTTATTATGCTAAGTTTATTCAGGGTGATCGTGCCGGTCTTGTCAACGCAGAGAACGTCCATGTTCGCCGCATCTTCTGAGGCAGTCAGGCGGGTTACCAGGACGCCCTTTTTGGCCAACTGCATGGATGCTACCGCCATACTGACGGTGAACATGACGGGCAGGGCGACAGGCACGGCGCCTAATAGCAGCACCAGCATCAAGGGCAGCATTTCTAATAGGGGCATTCCCTTGAGCAGGGCAAAGACGAAGGCCACAGCTAACAGCGCGCCGACGATGACGAAGAGCCACCGCACGACCTTAGATATGACCTCTTCGACGTGCAATTTGGGACGGGCAATCTGAACCAGCTCGGTTGTTTTGCCGAAATAGGTTTGGGCGCCTGTGAGGGTGACAATGCCATTTGCTTCACCTCGCCTCACGATTGAGCCGGCGTAGAGGGTATCGTCAGGTTTCTTATCTACTTCCATAGCCTCTCCCGTCAACGCCGATTGGTCAACCTCTAGTTCTCCCGTAATGATCTTGACATCGGCGGGGACAAAATCACCCGACCTTATCCTGATGATATCGCCAGGCACCAGTTCTCTAGCGGGCAATATCTTCCATACACCGTCTCTCAACACGCGGGCGCTCACGTAAAGCTTCTTCCTCAGGGTTTCTACAACGCTTGATGCTCGCATCTCTTGCAGAAAACTCAAGAGCGAGTTCACGAAGAGCAACGCCGTGACAATGTAGAGATCCGAGTACTTGTGTAGTATCCACGATAGGATCATGATAAGTTCAAGCATCCAGGCCGTAAGACCCCAAAACTTTTTGACGAAACGGATCACCGGGTTTGTTCTTTTCTCGGGGATTTCGTTGTATCCGTATTGCTTCAATAGAGCTTCGGCCTCAGCTTGCGTGAGGCCCCTGTTCGGGTCAATTCCATTGGTCATCGTCTCTTCCCTCTAGCTGCTTCATTAGAGCCTAAGCCTAACATTTGGAGGTCATCTTCTTCTGCTATTCAGCTGCTACTGGTCTGGGCTGTGGTGATGTGACTGCCCCGACCCGAATGGCCAAGGCGAAAGGCACCGAAAGCAGGATGATCGCCGCTGCTCCCCAACAGAGGTTTTCGTAGCCCACGAGCTTCAGCAGGGTGCCGGCCAATAGGGACATAGATACTGACGTGATGTGGTTGATGCTGACGCCCGTGGAAAGGGTGGGAGTCAGCTCCTCGGGAGGCGCAAGGCGATGCACATAGGTTGAAAGGCCCATGCTGAGCATCACCAAGAGGTTGATGCCGATGAGCATGGCTCCCAGGAACCAGGCATTGTGTACGGTGGCATAGCCCACGAAGCAGAGGGCCAATAAGACATAACTTATGGAAAGGGTCAGGCGCTCGCCGAGGCGGTCAAGCAAGTGGCCCAGTAGTGGCGCAGCCAAGAAGTTGACCACGCCGGAGGCCACCAGAAGCAAGCTAATGGCGCGCGCATCCAACCCATACTCTTGGACGAGTACTAGCGTTCCAAAAGAGCCGAAGACTTGTGTGCGCGAACCTTCAAACAGGGTCAGCACATAGTAGAGCCAGTAGCGGCGCCTGAAAAGCAGGCGAGGTTGGGCCTTGCCCGTCTCGCCGAGGTTCGTGGGCAAACGGGCCAAAAGCACCGCTGCGATGACCATCAGCAGGCCGCCGGCGGTAAAGAAATCGCGCAGGGGGAGTAACCTGGCCAACACCGCGATCATGCCTACTCCGATGATTGAGGCGAGCGCGCCCACAGAGGAGAGCACCCCCATGATCCGCCCTGATCGTTCCTTTCCGGCCAGGCTCAAGGCCAGCGAGCTGCTCAAGGGCAGCCAGTTGTGGAAGCCCAGGCTGGCGATAAGGGCCATGACGATCAAGGCCGTATAAGAGCGCACCAGGGCGTAGAGGCCGTAGCCCACCCCCATGAGCAGGACCGAGGCAGCAGCGCGCCGCGAAAGTGGCAGATGCATGATGAGGGCGGCGATGAACATGAGGATCAGGCCGGGGATCTCCCGAATTCCGGCCAGCCAGAGCACTTGGGCGCCACTTAGGCCGAGGGTGTTCACGAAAAAGTTGGTGCTGGCGCCGTTGACGAGGCCGGTGCCGAAACTCACCATGAAGGTGGCGGAGGCCAAAAGGAGTAAATTGCCCGTCCAAACCCCGGCAGCCTCCCTGAAGTTGCGCGTATCGCCCGATGCACTTTGCATATCCAGCCTTTCCGGTTTGGTATCAGGATATAAGTTATACTAGCTACCCTACAGTTTCAGGGAGTTAGCTGACATAGCGAAGTCCGAGTAAAGTATGGTTCCCTACCCCGACTTTACAAGGAGCAACACTATGGCAGCTAACCGTCTGTATGATACATGGTTTCAGTGGGTAAGGCAATTGCTCCCTGAGCAGCGCGTCACACGGGTGCGCAACCTGACCTGGTTCATCGTGGGGATGCACCTGAGTCAGTCGGTACACTTGGCCCATATCGGGGCGAAGATTCCCCTTCCGATCAGCTTGCGGGCGATTACCGCCCGGCTCACGCGGTTCTTGCAGAACGGGGCCTTTCGCGTACGCCGTTGGTATCGGCCGCTGGCCGAAGCCTTGTTGCGCCAAGCCGCGACGCAAGGGGTGGTGCGCCTGATTGTCGATGGGAGTAAGGTCAGTGCCCAGCACCAACTGCTCCTGGTCTCCTTGGCCTATCGCAAACGTGCGCTGCCGATCGCCTGGACGTGGGTTTCGGGAGCACGGGGGCATAGCCCCGCGGTCAGGCAACGGGCGCTGTTGCACTACGTCCACCAACTCTTGCCCGCGGGCGCGGAGGTGCTCCTGGTGGGAGATGCCGAGTTCGGGGCGGTAGCCATCATGCAGCAGTTGCACGCTTGGCGCTGGCACTACGTGCTGCGTCAGCGCGGTAACCTGCTGGCCTGCGTGGGCCAGGAGTCCCGTTGGCAACGGGTGGGGCACTTGCTGCCCCGCAAGGGGAAGGTATTCTGGTACCCCCAGGCGCTCCTGACGGAGCAACTGTGGTCTTGCCGCTTGCTGTGCTATTGGAGGACGGGGGAGAAAAGGCCTTGGTTCTTGGCCACCAATCTCTCCGAGCCTTCTGCTGTACTGCATGCTTATTCCCTACGCATGTGGATCGAGCAAATGTATGGCGACTGGAAGGGCCATGGCGTGCGCCTCGAACAAACGCGCCTCTGTCACGTCCAACGCCTGGCCCGTCTTACCTTTGTAGTGGCCCTCTGGTATCTCTGGCTGGTCACCCAGGGGTCACGAGCCATCAAGAAGGGCCAGCGTCGTTGGGTCGACCGCAAGGAGCGCCGTGACTTGAGCATCTATCGCATCGGCCTATACATCATCGAAAGGTGTTGTGCCTGTGAGTTGCCCTTTTCCGTGCGTCTGATACCCTGTTTCGGCAAACTGTAGGGTAGCTAGTCATCTCGGGAGGATAGAAGCCATGAGGCGAAGTAAGGTGCTTGAGAAACTGCGGGCCGACAAACCCGCCTTGCTGACCAGTATCACCCTGGGACCCTCTACCCTGGCCGTGGAGATCGCGGGCCGGACCGGCCTGGACGGAGTATGGATCGATATGGAACACCGGCCGTTAAGCCAGCGCGAGGTGGCGGAGATGATCAACGCCGCCAGAATTGTGGATACCGATGCGATGGTGCGCATCCGCAAGGGCGAGGGTTATACCAGCTTCTTTCGCCCGTTTGAGGACGGCGCTGCGGGGATCATGGTGCCCCACATCACGTCACGTGAGGAGGCCGAATGGGTGGTCCTCAACGCCAAATATCCGCCCCTTGGCCGGCGGGGCTGTGATACCTTCATGCCCGATGCCGATGTGGGCTTCAGCGATCCGCTCGCCTATCTGGAACATGCCAATCGGGAGACCTTCGTAGTCGCCCAGATCGAGGATGCCGAAGCTCTGGATCACCTAGATGAGATCGCCGCCGTGCCGGGGCTGGATGTGCTTTTCATCGGTCCGGCCGATCTGAGCATCTCCCTAGGGGTGCCCTTCCAGATGGATAGCCTCCGTTACCGCGAAGCCGTCCAGGCCATCCGCAAGGCCGCCGAGCGACATGGCAAATGGTGGGGTTTGGTCGTAGGAGATGTAGCCAGTGCTGTTCCCTATGTCCAGCAAGGGGCGCGCTTCTTGTGCGTGGGTGGCGACCTCTTTTTCCTCAGGACCGCCTGCCTATCCCTGCGCAAGGAGTTTGACCAGGCCGTCGCTGCGATCTAAGGCTGTCGTCCTCCTGACCGCAATCACCCTAAGCACGTCTGGCATCCCTTAGGCTAACTGTGTTTCCCTTCTTGGGGCGTGGTGCTTTCGGATGAGGCTCCCTGATTGCCCGGAACAATGGCCCCCTCTTCTGGCCTCCAAAAGAGGTAGGGGAATCCATAGAGGAGAAAAGCACCACCTACAGACAGGAAGATCAGCACAAGCAGCCTGATCGCGAAAATCCACCTAGAGGGCAACGAATTACACAAGGTGATGATATGTAATACGGCCGCCGGCGTAGCGAAAAGCATGCCTGTGCCCCAATAACAAAACGCCCTGTTTTCAAAGGCCCGGGCAAACTCCGCCCCTGCCCGAGCAAAGCTGAAGGCCAGGAAGATGCTTCCCAGCACGTAAAGCGACGTCCGCCAGTAGCCCGTGAGGTTCAGATATACCGGGGCACAGAAAAGCAAAGCGCTCCATAACCAGAAGAAGGCCGCCACGACCAGACCGATGCCCGGCGGAGTGGACCTGCTCAGCTTTCCTCCTTGCTTGGACATACTCTCTCCTCGGTCTTGGGATTAGCCCACGTGCTGATCCAAGCATATCAGCCCATCGTGTAACTCGTCTGCAATGACGGACGCCCCTCTAAGTAATCCACTTTGCCCAATAGGACCAAGCTGAATCTTGAGTGACCCTATTTTGCGCGGTATGGGCCGCTAGGTCAAGTGCCTCGTTGGTGTAGCTTAGCGAGGCAAAGCTCGTTCGTCCATGGCGGCTTTACGCAAAACTTATGTCCCTATTAACGCCGAGCTTATGTTCCCTTGCCAGAGATTCTCTATACTGAGTGCAGAGTCACGTGATGGTAAGGTGAAAAGCTTATAGGTGATTGTCTTGAGCGATGAGGTAAAGGCCACACAAAGGCTAGATGGCCAAGGAGGTAAGGAAAAGGGGTAGACAAAAATATCTGACTTTTCGTATGGCCAAGCCACATTATCCATTACAAGGGAAGGAGCAAAATGAGAAAGACTTTCGGAATGCTACTTAGGGACGAAAAAGGTATCACCGCCTTGGAGACGGCAATCATCTTGATTGCCTTTGTGGTAGTCGCCTCGGTTTTTGCTTTCACGATGCTCTCCGCGGGCATGTTCTCTACGGAGCGCAGCAAGGACTCGATCTACGCCGGCCTTGCCCAGGTTCGTGGGTCTTTGGAACTCAAGGGCGGCATCATCGGCACCGCAACTGTAACCGGCACGTCGGGGACCATTGATTCGTTGACCTTCAACCTTTCCCTCGTCGCCGGCGGGGCACCGATTGATTTCACCGAACCACCCGCCAATACGGTCCTTATTGAGTATCGCGACGCGACCACCAGGACGACGAACCTTGACTGGACGGTATCCTGGCCTATCGGCGATGAGGACGCGATGTTAGAAGCCAATGAGGTGGCCGAGGTCACTGTGCCCCTTAGCGCCGCCGGCATAACCCTTGGCCCCAATACGACCTTCGTCATTGAAGTCAAGCCGCCCAGCGGCGCTGTGGTCAACCTTCAGAGGACCACGCCGCCCAGCATCGATGAAGTCACCGATCTGAACTAGGCATCCGTAATGGGCTACCTGTTGAGCGGGTCGGGTTGCCCCGCCGCCCCACCCTAGCCCCCCCCCTTACAAAACGGGACCAGCAACCTAAAACTCCGGGACCGCCCGCCCGAACAAAAAAAAAGGGGTCACGGCTCA
>Ga0078972_1005959_pt1 | contig 29907 bp, 45 predicted proteins | sample YelNatPaOPGAMG01_FD_67568 | JGI IMG/M metagenome (GOLD analysis project Ga0078972, IMG submission 67568) | Hot spring thermophilic microbial communities from Obsidian Pool, Yellowstone National Park, USA - OP-RAMG-01 (SPADES assembly) (version 2) | ecosystem: Environmental > Aquatic > Thermal... | reverse complement strand
CACCCCACCCAGCGACTCGGCGTCGCTACGCGCCGCGCAAAGCCCGCAAAAATTGACAAACCTTTTAGAAGACGCGCGCAAAAATCTTTTTCAATTAAGGAATTAATTTTTGCGGGCTTTGGCCGCCGTCAGGCGGCGAGCCATAAAATCAATGGGTGGCGCTTCGCGCCGCCCACGAAATGGCTTCTCAAAAATCGAAACGTCAGGTTTTGGTGGGCAATACAGGGATCGAACCTGTGACCTCTTCGATGTGAACGAAGCGCTCTACCACTGAGCTAATTGCCCTTAATTTATTTAACTAAAATTTTTACAAAATTTCAAATTTTAATAAAAAATCCCTCGCTTTTGGAGGGATTTTTTGATTTTGTTTTTATTGTAATTCTACGGTTGCTCCCACTGCTTCTAATTTTTTCTTTAATTCTTCCGCATCTTCTTTCTTTAATCCTTCTTTTACTATTTTTGGCGCTCCTTCTACTAAATCTTTTGCTTCTTTTAATCCTAATCCCGTTGCTTCTCTTACTACTTTAATGACATTAATTTTTTGGTCGCCACCATTTTTTAAGAGGACATTCCAAGATGTTTTTTCTGCGTTTGCTTCTCCACTTCCTGCTGAAGCACTACTTGCTACCATTGCTGAAGCAGAAACTCCAAATCTTTCTTCTAAAACTTTTACTAATTCTGCTAATTCTGCAACCGTTAATTTTTCAATTTTTTCTATTATGTCTTTAAATTTTTCCATATTTTTTTATTTTATTTTTTTCGACTTTTTAAGATTTTTTTGATTTTTCATTTAAAACAAAAACTAATTTTTTTAAAGGTGAAGAAATCATAAAAACTAATCTTGCTAAAAGTTCTTCTTTTGAAGGTAATTGTCCCAACATTTCCAATTCGGTTTTGTCTAAAATTTTGTTTTCTTCCATTTCAATCCCTAAAAGCATTGCTAAAAGTTTCTTCGATCGATGGGGTTTTGAAAAATTAAAAATTGTTTTAGCGGTGGTTACCGTATCTAATGGAGAAAAAATTGTACAAACCTGATTTTCTAATTTTTGCGGATCAATTTCAAGATTTTTTTCCTTTAAAACTATATTTAGTAATCTTTTTTTAATCACTAAAATTTTACCACCCATCTCTCGAATAGTTTTTCTAAATTTATTTAATTCATTTGTGCTTATACCTTTAAAATTTACAAAAATAATAGTTTTACTTTTTTCAAGGTTTTCTTTTGCTGTTTCAATTTCTTTTTGCTTTTGTTGTCTTGTTTTCATAAGGCACTATAAACTAAAAAAACTGCGTTTTTCCGCAGCGAGTAAATCGACCTTAATTTTTTCCTCGGTAGGATATTAAGTTTCTTTTTAAAAAGAAACACCTACTGTCTGCGGATTCCTATAAATATAGCAAACATTTTTTAAAAAATCAAGTTTTTTGTTTTATATAAATAAATTCTTGTAAACAAGTCTTAGTATTCTTTTAAGGTTTGAAATTATAGTAAGTTTTTATTTAATAATTCTTTTAATATTTGGAGCTAAACCCACCATTGCTTCATAAATACTTACATTAAAAAGATTTGCATAATAAGCGAAAGAATTAAATTTTAGGGGATTGGAAGAAATTATTTCAATCTCATCCTCCAAAGTTAGCTGTTGGTTAACTTGAGATATATCTACAGTTAGAAGATTCATATTAATTTGCCCCAAAATTCTCAATGGTTGATCTTTAAAGTAGACAAAACCGGTGTTGGGAATTGCTTTTGGGATTACTTCATAATATCCGCAAGGTAAGGTGGCAATTTTAAGATCATTTTCTGCTTGAAAAAGAAAATTGTAACCTACTTTTTCTCCCCTTTTTATTTCTTTTAGATTTACAATTTTTGCCCAAAAAGAAAGTATTGGTTTTAGTGGCCATTTTTCTTTTTTATCTAAAAAATTATCAAAACCGTAAAGACCAATACCAATTCTAATTAGATTACTTTCTCCATATTGCAAGTAATGGGTTCCGGCGGTAGCAGCAAAATGAAATGTTCCATAAGAAAAATACTTCTTAAAAATTTTTAAAGCCTCATTCCATTTTTTTAATTGATCAAGCGTAGTAAAAGGTTTGGGGTTGGTGGCATCTGCTAAGTGAGTCATTAATCCTTCAATTTTTATTTTTTTATTTTCATTTAATTTTTTAATTGTTAAGTCTAATTCTTTTAAATTTGCTCCCTGACGGTGTATCCCTGTATCAACATTTAAATGAATTTTTAATGGAAAGTTAACTTTTTTTGCCAAAATTTCAGCTTGTTTTAATGAGTTATTAACTAAAATTACATTTTTTGTTTTTTTAAATAAGGAATAATTTTTTCCGGTAAATAGCCAAGAATTATAATTTGTTTTTTAACTCCGATATCTCTTAAAATTTTAGCTTCCCAAAAATTATCAACAATTAAATAGGAAATTTCTTCTCTTTTATTTAAAAACCAACCTAACTCTTTTAGACCGTGACCATAGGCATTGCTTTTTAAAACTACTCCTAATTGGTGATAAGGAAATTTTACCCGGAAAAAACGAATATTGGATAAAAGATTTTGAGAATCAATTTCAATACGAAGCAAATGATAAAAAGAATTATCAAAAGTTGATCTAAATTTGCGTAAAAAATTAAGTAAACGCATACATAATTTACTTTAATAAAATTTAACTTAAAGAGAACATTAATTTTTTAAATAATATTTATTAATTTTACAAATTTGTATTTCTTCTGATAATTTTCCAGTGGTATAAAAATAAAGGCAAACCGACAAAAATCATTGCCAAAGAATTAGCAAGCGTCCTTTCTCTTTGGGCTTTAATGTTTGTTTCTTGGATAATTTTATCTCTTTCGATTTGATCTTTAATTTGCTCTTTTTCTTCTAAATAATTTTTATTTTCAATTATTGGATATTGTGGGTAATAGTCTTTTTCTGCATTTTTAAAGATGATAATTTTTAATCCCAAATCAATAATTTTTATTGTCCCAACTATAAGGAGTATTAATCCAATAGCTGAAAATATGTAAAGATAAATATTATAAATTAAATTATTATTCTTATTCATTTTTTATTTTAACTTTTTAAATTAAATATCGAGATTTTTAACGGAGGTTGCGTGGGCTTGAATAAAGTTTTTGCGAGGTTCAACTTCTTCCCCCATTAAAATATCAAACATTTTATCCGCTTCAATTGCATCATCAATAGTAATTCTTTTTAAAAGTCTTACTTCTGGATTCATGGTTGTTTCCCAAAGTTGATTTGGGTTCATTTCTCCCAGCCCTTTGTATCTTTGAATATTTACTCCAGTTTCTCCCAGTGTTTTTACTATTTTTTCCTTCTCGTTATCTGAATAAGCATAAAATATTTCTTTACCTTTTTGAATTCTATAAAGAGGAGGCTGGGCAATATAAAGATGTCCATCTTCTATAATTTGAGGAAAATATCTATAAAACAACGTTAAGAGCAATGTTCGAATATGAGCTCCATCTACATCAGCATCAGTCATTATTATAATTTTATTATATCTTAGTTTAGAAATATCAAAATTTTCCGAGATAGCAGTACCAAGCGCAACAACCAAAGATTTAATTTCTTTGTTGATGAGCATTTTATCTAAACGAGACTTTTCCACATTCATAATTTTTCCTCTTAGTGGCAAAATAGCTTGAAAACGTCTGTCTCTCCCTTGTTTTGCGCTTCCGCCAGCAGAGTCGCCTTCTACAATAAAAAGTTCTGCTTCCTCCATTTTTTTAGTTGAACAGTCGGCTAATTTTCCTGGAAGAGTTAATCCTTCCAAGACTCCTTTTCTAATAATTGTTTCTTTTGCGGCTTTAGCTGCTTTTCTAGCTTTGGCGGCAATAATATTTTTTTCTATGATTCTTTTTGCGTCCTGTGGATGTTTTTCTAAAAATTCTTTTAAGGCTGAAGAAATGACAGATTCAACTGCTGTTTTTGCTTCAGGATTTCCCAACCTTGCTTTAGTTTGTCCTTCAAATTGTGGTTCTCTGATTTTAATGGATATAATTGCAATCAACCCCTCCCTTACATCGTCACCTGTAAAGGTATCGTTCTCATTTTTAATATATTCTTCTTTTTTTGCATAATCATTAAATGTTCTTGTTAAAGCAGATCTAAATCCACTCAAATGTGAACCACCATCTGATGTGTAAATATTATTTGCAAAGCTTAATTCTTGAGATTCTTGATCATCAATATAAGTGAAAGCTGCTTCTACCTCTATATTTTTTTCTGTTTTCAATATGTAAAAGAAATTATCCTGAATAGTTTTTTTATTTTCGGCCAAATACTTTAGAAAAGATTTTAATCCCCCATCGAAATAAAAGGAATATCTAAAATTTGGTTTTTGACGGTAGTCAATAATATTCATTCTTACACCTTTGGTAAGATAAGATTGTTGCCTTACGTGGTCTACAATTTTTTTTGTATCGTAGTCTATTTTTTGAAAAATTAATTCATCAGCGGCAAAAGTAACTTTTGTTCCTGTGCTTTCCGCTTTTCCAACTTTTTTTACGGGGTGTTTTGGTATTCCCCTTTCGTATTCTTGGACATAAGTTGCGCCATCTCTTTGAACTTCAACTTTAAGCCATTTTGACAAAGCATTTACCACACTCACCCCGACTCCATGCAATCCACCCGAAACTTTATAAGACTCTCCCCCAAATTTTCCTCCTGCATGCAACGTACACATTACAGTTTCCAAGGCTGATTTTTTTGTTTGAGGATGAATGTCTACTGGGATGCCACGACCATCATCAGTAACAGAAATTATATTGTTTTCTAAAATTTCAATGGTAATATTTTTTGCAAAACCAACCATTGCCTCGTCAATTGAATTATCAACCACCTCCCAAATTAAATGATGAAGTCCGTCTGGACCGGTGGAACCAATATACATCCCCGGCCTCTTTCTTACTGGCTCTAATCCTTCAAGGACATAAATATCCTTAGCGCTATAAGAAGGATTACTGCTTTTTTCTAATCTTTCTTCTTGTTTTTTTTCTTGTTTCTTGCTTAAATTTTCTGATTTTTCAGTTTTTTTTGCTTTTTCTTTTTTATCTTTATTTATAATTATTTTCATAATTAAACAAACAAAAAATAAGCCATTTTTTGACTTTTTTATTTATATTTATTTTATCAAATATTTCTTAAAAAAACAAATAACAATTAACTAACTAATAACAAATAATTAAAGACTTATAACTATTATTAGTGACTTATAGTGAGTAACAATAAATTTTGAATGATAAATCTTAAATGATAAATTTTGAAGTTTAATTTTTGTGCCCGGGAGAGGATTCGAACCTCCAAGCCCTTGCGGGCGCTACCACCTCAAGGTAGTGTGTCTGCCAATTCCACCACCCGGGCTTTGGTTATTTTTATTTTATAACAAAAACAACAAAGAGTAAATAAGCTTTTCGTTTTATAATTATATACTGATTATAATTATATACTGAGTTTTTCTTTTATTTTTTTCTTTGAAAGATTTCTAATGTAGTAAAGTTTTGAACGATGAACTTTTTTGGGAGAATAAATAATATCAACTTTTGAAATCATTGGAGAATAAATTGGATAAGTTTTTTCCACACCAACTTCATGCAATACTGCTCTTACAGTAAAAGTTGCTCCTTTTTCTTTACCATGTTTTCTTGCAATAACAATTCCCTCAAATGGAGATTGCCTTTCTTTGTTATTTTCTTTTATTCTTTCCCAAACCCTTACTCTTGCCCCCGGTTTTATTTTTTCTAAAACTTTTTCATTAATCATTTTTTTTAGATTATCAGTTTTTAATTTTAATGTCAAATTTATTTTATCATTTTTTAATCATCATAAGCAATTATTTCTGTTTTTTCTTCACTTGCCAATGAGAGGCTTTCTAAAATTTCCTGCAATTCGTATGGCAAATCAGCTTCAATTTTAATTTTTCCATTATTTGGCAAATTAAACTCTAAACTATAAGCATGTAGAAATTGCCTTTTTAATGGAATATCTTGCTTTTTCTTCCCATACAATTTATCTCCCACTATTGGGTGTCCAATACTTGCAAGATGAACTCTAATTTGGTGTGTTTTTCCTGTAAGAGGTGTTACTTCAAGAAGCGAAAACTCTCCTCTTTTGAAAATTTTTAAAACCCGATATTCTGTAATAGCATCTTTTATCATTTTAAGATGGCCCGCATTAGTACTTCTTTTAATTGATCCTGGTTTGATTCCAATGGGTTTTTTGATTACTCCCTTGCCTAATAATTTACCGTAAACCAGCGCTAAATAAGTTTTTTTGATTTCTCTTTTTTGAAAAAGGGATTTGAGATAATCAAATGTTTTTTGGTTTTTGGCAATTAGTAGTACACCGGAAGTGTCCTTGTCTAAGCGATGTACTATACCCGGTCGAATTTTGGGATTGTCTCCGACATTTTTGATTTCTGGATAATATTTTAATAGCCAATCTGTTAAAATTTCGTCTTTTTCTGTTTTTTTATCATTAGAAACAATATTTGATGTATTTGTTTCTCTATGCACAAGGACTCCGGCTGGTTTATTAATTACTAATATATCTTCGTTTTCGTAAATTATATCTATATTTTTGACTCCCATTTAATGATTATTATACATTCATTTTTTTAAAAAACTATTGATCTTTTGGCAATTAATATGGTATAATAAAACTATAAACTAAATCCCTTATAGATGGGATTTTTTCAATTATTAATAAATAATAATATGAAAAGAATGCGTTTTACATCTCTGATTTTAGTAATTATATTTGCGATTTTTATCCCCCAAAAAGCCTTTAATGAAAAATTGCTTGAGATAGGGTTTATTAGCGATAGCAACAACAGCAGCAACAGCAGTAAAAACCTCATTTTAACTTCTTATGATACCTTTAAAAAGGATATTACAAGCGGTATTAAAAGTTTTATCGTATGGGTTACTGCTTATGCGAGTGTTCCAGAACAAACTGATGATACTCCCCTTATCACTGCTTCTAATAAATTAGTCCGAGATGGAATAGTTGCTGCTAATTTTTTGCCATTTGGCACTAAAATAAAAATTCCATCTCTTTTTGGAGACAGGGTTTTTGTTGTTGAGGATCGAATGAAAAAAGGAAAAGATGATTATATTGATGTTTGGATGCCTGATGCAAATATAGCAAAAAATTTTGGGGTTCATCGAACAAAAATTGTAGTTTTGGAAGACGCTGGAGTTGTTGCCAATGCCAATGAGTAAGTTATTAATTTGTTAACCTTCCTCTTTTAAATCTTCATTTATTAATTTTTCTATTTTGCTAATTTCGTCTTTGATTGATTTTCGCCATTCTCGGATAGCCTTTTGAGTATCAGTTTTTGTTTTTTCTAAACTTTGAAGGTAATTTTTTTTAATTAGTTCTTCTAAATTTGGATCTGTTTGATGTTTAACTATAAATGTTTCAATTTTTTCCATTAAAATATCTTCCTCTTCCATTGCAAGCAACATTTGGTTATATTTGTCATTTTGAAGGGTGTTGTTCTGTTGATTTATTTTTTTATTTTTTTGTTTTTCCTTTGAAGAAGAGTTATTTTTCATAAAGTTTTTGGTGCCAATATATTTTTTCTATATTTCTCCTATGATTATAAGTCCAATGATGAATAATTGGAGCTCCTTTTTGAGGATCATTACTAATTGCTTTTTTGTTTCCAATATAAAAACCTACATGTTTATGAATTTCATTTTCTTTATCTTTTTTAGGTTCCCAAACAATTATGGAACCAATTTTTGGTTTTTTTGTTTCTTCCCATCCGCTTGCTTGTAAATCTTTTTCTAAACCAATCACTGTTGCATGAAAGTGTTGAATGAGTTCAAAAGTAAGTAGTATGGATGAAACAAAAAATGCGCAAGAATTTTTACCATTTTTCATTACATCTTTTTTAACTCCATTTACTTTAGCATAGTAATTTTTAAATGCTTTTGATCCTACGCTATTTTTTATCATTGCAAGGTAGGAAGCAAAAATTAATCTTTCTACTTTTTGGTTGTTTGGCTGATGTATTTTTTCTTTTTTAAATTTGTGTTTTTCTAAGGTTGTCATTTTTTAAAAAAAATAAAAAACATTTTTTGCAAAATATTTTTATCTTTAAAAGTTTAAAATACTTTTTTATGAAAAACAAGGGAAATTAAAAACAAAATCACATTAGAAACAACTACCATTGGTCCGGTTGGTAAATGTAAAAAGTGAGCGATTAAAATTCCTGCAATTGCTGCAATTACTCCTAAAATAACTGCCAAAATTTTATATAATTTTAATCCCTTGCTTATATTTCTTGCTGCTGCTGGAGGAATGGCAATTAAAGCTGTGGTGATTAATCCCCCGACCAAATCAACACCCAAAGCCACTGCAATTGCAATACTTAACAAATAAAATAAGTTATATAGTTTAATATTTATACCTTCAATAATTGCTAAGTCTTCGTGTACATTTATTAACATCATTTTTTGATAAAGTTGTTGAATGATATAAAAAACAAGCAAGCTAGAAATGACTACGATTATTGTTTCGGGATATGTTATTTTTTCAATTTTCCCAACTAATATTTCTTCTGCTTTATCAACGGGTAAAAAAAGAAGAGCACCTCCAACGCCAGCCGCAAAAACAATTGCTGATAAATTTTCCATTGGTAGCTTTGTCCTTTCTTCTAAAAGCCAAATTAAAATTGCTCCTAAAATTACAAAAGGAGCGACTCCAAGTGAAATGTTAAATCCCAAAATTATTGCTAAAGCAACGCCTGGAAATGCTAAATGAGCTAACGGTTCGGCAACAACCGACATTTTTTTGGATAACATTAGTGTTCCAAGATAGCTTGCTACCCCGCTAATAAAAATCCCGCTTATTAAACTAAGCATTAATTGATATTGCATATGTTTATTTAGTGATGTTTATAAAATTTAATTTCTGTGCCAAAAACTTTTGATAATGTTTCTAAAGTTAAAATTTCGCTTGGAGGACCAAAACATTGGTGTCCTTTGCGATTTAAACATAATACTTGAGTGGAATATTTAGATACAATGTTAAGATCATGAGTGACAAGAAAAATTGTTAGTTTTTCTTTTTCCCAAAATTGATACAAAAGAGAATAAATTGTTTCGCCACCACTAATATCTATGCCGCTTGTGGGTTCATCAAAAAAAATAATATGAGGTTTAGAAATTAGCACCCATGCTATTAGCATTTTTTGAAATTGTCCACCCGATAAACTACCGGCGTTTTTTAGCAAAGTATCTTTTTCTAACCCAACTAAAGAAAGAAATTTTATTACTTCTTCAATGTTTGGTTTGGGATTTTTTAAGGCAAAAAAATCTTGGACGGTAATTGGAAAATCTTTGAATTTTAATTGGGTTAAACCTTGAGGCAGATAACCAATTTTTGATTTTTGTTGCCAGTTAATTATTCCTTCATAAGGCAAAAGCCCTAAAAGTGTTCTTAGTAGTACACTTTTCCCTGCGCCATTTGGTCCTAAAATGGTTAAAATTTCCCCTTTCGTTACTTCAAAAGATAAATTTTCTATAATTTTTTCCCCGTCCAAAGTTACATTTAAATTTTTAACCTCTAAAAGTGTATTTGTCATAATAAATTAATTTTATATTTTTAAATTCTCTTTTCAAGTGACAATAGATAATAACAAACGATTAACAACTTATAATGATCAACAAATGTACGACAAATAAATAAGGAAAATATAAATCAGGCAAATAAAAATCTGTAAGCTACTATATCAATTGATATGATTATAATTGTAAGTTACAAAATTTTTGAGAATTATAGAATTGTATCAAATGTAATAGTGAACTTACTTAAGCAAAACTTTCCAAAGCGCAAGTATAATATGAAATCTTCCCAAACCAAGTTAATTATGATGTGTCTTTACAACGTGAATTGAGTTGCGTTTGTAGAACCATCAATTGATTTTTTGCCGAAAAAATCTTAGTGAAGTTCAAAGTGAGGCGTCTAATTCAATCTGGTGGACCTGAGGGGAATCGAACCCCTGATCTCCGCTTTGCAAAAGCGGCGTTCTACCACTGAACTACAGGCCCTCATTTTTGTGCGCGTGGGAGGGATCGAACCTCCGACCCCAGTCTTATCAGGACTGTGCTCTACCACTGAGCTACACGCGCTTTTTGAATTACTTTATTAAGTTTAAATTTTTAGCCCCCTCAATGTCAAATTCCACTTTTTGAATTTTATTTTCTGGCATTTTTAAGCTATCACTAATGTTTATTCCCAACTCAGTTACAAAAAATATTGTTAAGGCAATGGTAATTAACATCATTACAAATGCCATTAATAAAAATATTTTTTGACGGGAATGTAAAAAAATATTATTTTTTTTCATATTTGTAAAATACCTTTCCACTAATGTTTAATTTTAAATCATCTGTTTCTTTAGTAAAGGAAACATTGTCCAAAGAAATTAAGTATCTAAATTGTTGGAGATTACTTAAAAAGTTAAGTATTTTTTCTTTGTCGGAGGAATAGACTGAAATATTAAATCCCACAGTTCCAACCTTATCCGTTGTTTTTGGAGTTTCTCCACTAAAAGAAAAAGAGTAAGTTAAATTTTGACTTGCAGCTAAAGCTTGAAGATCTTGCTGAAAATTAATTAAATCGTAATAAGAAGGGATAGCATTGTTTAGTTTAGTTTCATAAATACTTGCTTCTTTATATTGATTTTGAAGATGAGAAAGCAAAATCACTCCACTTGATAATTGATTTAGTTTTTCTTTTGCTTGGATGGCTTTTTGAACATAATTTTCCATATTATTTTTGAAAAATATTATTCCTCCCAGCAAACTTGCTATAATAATAAGAGATATTGAAAGTTCTAAAATTAGTTTGTTTTTAAAATAATTCATCTTTTTTATTATATCACTAAAATGAAAATAAGAAAAATTTATGAAAATTGAAAAAATAACAATTGAAGATATAAATTACCCACCGCTTTTAAAGGAAATAAAAAATGCTCCAAAGGAACTTTTTTATCAAGGGTGTTTGCCAACGAAAGATGAATTAGCAATTGCTTTTGTCGGTACAAGAAAAGCTTCGGAAGAGGGGTGTATTTTAGCTCGGCAAATCAGTTTTGAGTTAGCAAAAAGAGGTTTTGTGATTGTAAGTGGTTTGGCTTTTGGAATAGATGCAGCAAGCCATCGGGGAGCGTTGGATGTACCACAAAAAACTGTGGCTGTTTTAGGCAGTGGTTTAAATGTTATTTATCCTCCTTCTCATCGTGCTTTAGCCGCCTTAATTTTAGAAAAGGGAGGATGTTTGATTTCTGAATATGAAAAAGATGAACCACCGTTACCCTATAGATTTTTAGAAAGAAACAGAATTATAAGTGGTTTGTGTGTAGCCACGGTTATTATAGAAGCCCCAAAAAGATCGGGTGCTCTTTCTACTGCTCGTTTTGCTTATGAGGAAGGAAGAGAAGTTTTTGTTTTTCCGGGAAATGTAAAAAATAAAAATTATGAAGGATCACATATGTTAATTAGAAATGGAGCAAGATTAGTTACAGAAAGTGAAGATATTTTGGAAGATTTAGCTCCTATTTTAAAAAATTATGGTTTTACATTGCCATATATTAATAAAGAACAGGAAATTTTTGATGAAAAAGAGATTTTAATTTTGGAAGCCTTAAAAGGAAATAATTATCTTACTATTGACAAATTAGCAGAAATTACTAAGCTTGAGATACAAGAGATTAATGAAAAATTAACGTTTCTTTTTATTACTGGGAAGGTTGAAGAAAAAAATGGAGCTTACAAATTAAAAAATAATTTATGAAGCTAATTATTGTAGAATCCCCAACAAAAGCAAAAACAATTGCTAATTTTTTATCAAATGAATTTAAAATTGAATCTTCTTATGGGCATATAAGAGATTTACCAAAAAGTAAGTTGGGTGTAGATATAGAGAATAATTTTGAACCACATTATGTTATTCCTACAAAATCAAGAAAAATAGTTAGCAATTTGAAAAAAGCTGCTTCTAAAGCCCAAACTGTAATTTTAGCCACTGATTCCGATAGAGAAGGAGAAGCTATTGCTTGGCATCTTATTCAAGCTCTTGGTTTGAATAATAATTCAAAATCTGCAGTAAAAAGAATAGTTTTCCATGAAATTACAAAAAAAGCTATTGAGGAAGCTCTTCAAACTCCCAGAGACATTGATATTCATTTGGTTAATGCGCAGCAAGCACGCCGTGTTTTAGATCGATTGGTTGGTTATAAACTTTCCCCTTTTCTTTGGAAAAAAGTTTTTAGGGGTCTTTCTGCGGGAAGGGTGCAATCGGTTGCGTTAATGTTAATTGTAAAAAGAGAAGAAGAAATAGAAAATTTTAAACCGGAAGCTTACTGGACTATAGAAGCGCTTTTGAAAAATAAAGAAGAAGAAATTAAAGCTTTTTTATATAAAATAAGCAATCAAATTATTCCTAAGCCTGGGATAAAAAATCAAAAGGAGGTAGAAAAAATTTTAAAAGAAATTCAAGATGGCAATTTTTTTGTAAATAAATATTCTGAAGGTGAAACAAAACGCAATCCCCTACCACCTTTTATTACAAGTACTTTACAGCAAGAAGCAAATCGGCGTCTTTATTTTAGCGCGAAACAAACCATGATGTTAGCTCAAAATCTTTATGAAAACGGTTTTATTACTTATATGCGAACTGATTCGGTACATTTATCTGAAGAATCTTTAAAAGTTGCGCGAGAAGTTATTTCTAATTTATATGGGGAGAATTATTTACCCCCTTATCCTCAAAAGTTTAAAAATAAATCAAAATTAACACAGGAAGCGCATGAGGCAATTAGACCAACAAATCCAAAACTATTACCAAAAGAAATAAAAGTAGAACAAAAAGAACGAAAACTTTATGAATTAATTTGGAGAAGGTTTATAGCATCTCAAATGCCCTCGGCAATTTTTTCAACTCAGACTGCAGAAATTCAATGTAAAGATTATACTTTTAAAGCAAATGGAAGTATTTTAAAATTTGATGGGTTTTTAAGAGTTTTGTCTCAGGAATTTGAGGAAAAAAGTATTCCTTTACTAACAGTTGGAGAAAAGTTAAATTTATCTAAAATTGAAAGTAAAGAACATTATACTGAACCGCCTGCAAGGTACAACGAAGCAAGTTTGATTAAAACTTTAGAATCTTATGGAATTGGGCGTCCTTCTACTTACGCAAGTATTATTTCTGTTATTCAGGAGAGGAATTATATTGTTAAAAACAAAGATCGAAGATTAGAACCAACAGAAGTTGGACGATTAGTAAATAAAGTATTAGTTGAAAATTTTCCTCAAATCGTTGATGTAAAATTTACCGCAAAGATGGAGGAAGATTTAGATAAAATTGCCTTAGGACAAAAAGATTGGCATATAGTTGTTAGAAATTTTTATGAACCCTTTTCTCGGGAGTTAGAAAATAAATATAAAACTTTAGATAAGAAAAAAATTGTTCAGGAAGAGATAACTGATGAAAAATGTGACAAATGCGGTAAGCCAATGGTGATTAAAATGGGTAAATTTGGAAAATTTTTAGCTTGTAGCGGATTTCCTGAATGTAAAAATACAAAACCCTTACAAAAAGAAAATAATTTTAATCAGCATTTAGGAAAATGTCTGCAATGCGAAGAAGGTAATATAGTTGTGAAAAAAACTAAAAAAGGGAGAATTTTTTATGGTTGTTCAAGATATCCAAATTGTAATTGGTCTAGTTGGGAAAAACCAACGAAATAAGAAACAATAAAAAAATAAATTAAAAAGGAGTTAAAACTTCTACGCCATTTTCAGTAATTGCTATTGTTTTTTCAAAATGCGCTGTTAGCGATCCATCTTTAGTTGAAAAACTTTCATCTTGGTTTTTAATAATAATTGGCGATCCTAAACTAGTCATTGGTTCAATAGCAATTACTAAACCGTTTTTTATAGTTATTCCGGTTCCTTTTTCCCCATAATTGTAGACAATGGGATCTTCGTGCAGTTTAAATCCTACTCCATGACCGGTAAGTTCATTAATAATGCTTAATCCATTTTTTTCTGCTGTATTTTCTATTATCCACCCAATGTCTCCTAATGTAGAATTTGGTTGTTTAGAAATCTCAATTGCTTTGTCTAAAGCTTCTTTTGTTGCGTTTATTAAATTTTGTGTTTCTTTATTAATTTTTCCAATACCAACAGTTAAGGCTGCATCTGTAATGTAATTTTTGTAAACTACCCCAATATCTATTTTAAGTACATCTTGATTTTTTAAAATTCTTTTATCTGGAATTCCATGAACAATTTGTTCGTTTAAAGAGGTACAAATAGCAGCTGGAAACGGTTTTTTGGCCCCTTCCGGTTGATAGTTTAGAAAAGCCGCTGTTGCTCCTGTTTTTTGCAACATTTCTATTGCTTTTTTATTTAAATCTTCTAATACAATTCCTTCTTTAGCCATTTCTTTTAAAGTTAGTAGGATTGATACAAGAATTTTGCCGGATTCCCTTAATCCTTCTATGTCTTTTTGTTTTTTGTAGTAAATCATTTTAACTGGAGAATTTTTTTAATTTGTTCGTAAATATGAAAGGGTTTTAAAAGACCATTAATTTCATAAATTTTAAATTTTGATTTTTTTAATTCTTGGATTATGGGAAGTGTTCTTTTTTCAAATTCTTTAATTCTAATTTTAATTATTTCTGGTTTATCTAAAATTCTTTTTGTTAACTTTCCTCCACAAAGGGAGCAGGTTGAGTTTTTAGAATTAGAAAGCGCTTGTAATCCACAAATACTACAAACTCTTCTTGCGCTATTTCTTTGAATTGAAACTTTTGGTGGAACTTTTAAAAAAATAATATAAATGTTTTTTTTCCCAAAAATTTGAGTTAAAAGCTGTATTAGTCCCTTATTTTTTTTATTTCCAAAAGCTTCATATAAAGTTCGAGGAGAGCCGCTATACACTATATTTTCTTTCAGTGTTGCTAATTTATTTGTTTCTCTTTTTACAATTTTTAAGACAAATGAAGGGGAATTTAATTTTCCGCTATCAAAAAGTTTTTTTTCTTTTTTTAAAATAGGATTTTTGTTTGCTTGTGGAGAGTGTAATTCTTTTTCTAAATAGCGACCACTGTCAAAATTGATAAAGTTATTAATTCTCACTAAAAGTTCAGATTGTGTTCCTTTTCCGGAACCAGGTGGACCATAAATAATTACTGCTTTTGGTCGCATAATTTATTACATTATACTTTCGTATTCTCTCATTGTTAGTTGCGACTCAAGGGCTTTCATTACTTCTAAAGCTACTGCTACTACTATTAAAATAGAAGTTCCTCCAATAGACATATTTCTATTACCCATTATAATTCCTAAAATGTTTGGCAAAATAGCTGCTATTCCTAAAAAGATTGCTCCCAGTAATGTAATCCTGTTCATTGTTTTTTTAATAAATTGAGCAGTTGTTTCTCCTGGTCGTATCCCTGGGATAAAAGCTCCACTTTTTTGCAAGTTTTTTGCTATTTCATTTGGATCAAAGGTAATAGCTGTATAAAAATAGGTAAATAGAATGACCAAAATGAAATAAAACAAGCTGTAAAGAACAACGTTATTAAAGAATTGGTTAGACCAGTTGGTTAGTGTTATAGAAAGAGATTTAGAAAAAATAGCAGAAGCTTGAGCAAAAAATTGCGGGAAAAGCAAAAGAGAAATAGCAAAAATTATTGGAATAACACCTGCTTGATTAATTTTAAGAGGTAAATAACTTGAAGCTCCCCCATACATTTTCATTCCCCTTATTTGTTTAGCGTATGAAATTGGTATTTTTTTCTCACTTTCGTTAATAAAAGTAACTCCTCCAATTACCAAAATAGCAACAATTAAAAAAGCTATATAATTTGGAAGTTGAGAGGGATGATAATTTACAAAAATACTGTTAATTTCTTGCGGTAGTCTGCTAACAATGCCAGCAAAAATAATTAATGAAATACCATTTCCCAGCTTGTAGTCGGAAATAAGTTCGCCAATCCACATTAAAAATAAACTGCCGGCAGTAATTGTTAAAACATTTTCTAACATTGAAATTACATTTAGATGTTGTAAAACTTTTTGTGAAATTAAAAGATTAATAAAACCATAAGCTTGAAGCATTGCCAAAGGGACAGTTAAATATCTACTCATTCTATTAAATTTGGCTTGGCCTATAGCTCCTTCCTCATAGTAAATTTTTTTTAGCTGAGGGAAAACAATAGTTAAAAGTTGCATAATAATTGTAGCGGTAATATAAGGACCAACTCCTAACATAATAATTGATAAGTTTGTTAAACCACCACCAGAGAAGATATTTAATAATCCCAAAAGTTGATTTGAGCTTAATAATTGTTTTAATGCTTCTGCGTTAACTCCGGGGATAGGAATAGTCGATGCTAATCTAAAAACAAGAAGCAAAAAAAGAATACTTATTACTTTTTTTCTTAAATCTGGTATTTTGAAAATTTGTAAAAATTTTTGCATATTGTTAAATAATATTACCCTTAGCTTTTAAAATTTCTTCTTTTGCTTTTTTGGAGAGACTGATATTATTAGAAATAAATAAAGATTTTGTTAATGGTTTATCAAAAAGAATTTTTACAGGATCGGTAATTTTTTTAATAATTTTTTTATCCTTTAAAATGTTTTTGTTAATTTTTCCATCAGAAGATATATTCTCCAATTGACTGGTATGTAAAATAACCACCTCCTTTTTGCTTTTGTTTTTTTCTCCTTTTAATTTTGGAAATTTTTGAATTAAATATTTTTCTCCGTGTTTAATTCTACGTCCTGCTCTGGATTTTTGTCCTTTTTGTCCCCTACCGGAAGTTGTACCTCTTTTCCCACCGCGCGCAATTCTTTTTTTATTTTTCTTTTTATGTAATGGTTTAATTTCGTGGATTTGCATATTTTTAGTTTTTATCTTTTGATTGACCTTCTTCTTGAGTTAAAATTGGTTTTTCTGTTTTTTCAAGTTTTTTTAAAGCATTAATAGTAGCAAGAGCATTGGTTAATTTATTTGTTGTTCGTCCTAAAATTTTAGCGGAAATATCTTTAACTCCAGCTAATTCTAAAACAATTCTTGCTGATCCGCCGGCAATTAAACCATGATTTTGTTTTGCTGGTTTTAATCTAATTTTAGCTGCGTTATATTTTTCCTCAATTTCATGAGGAATGGTTCTATTATCCTTTAAATAAATTTCAAATGCGTTTTTTTCTGCTTGTCTTTTTGCTTTTTCCACAGCTTGAGCAACATCTAAGCCCTTACCAATTCCTAAACCAACTTTTCCTTTTTTATTACCAACAACCACTATTGCTCGGAAACTTAGCCTTTTTCCTCCGGCTACCACTCTTGCTACTCTTCTTATTTCTAAAACCCTTTCTGTTAAATCACTTCTTTTTTTATTTTTTAAAGTTATATTTGGCATAATTTTTAAAATATCAGTCCGTTTTCTCTTGCACCTTGCGCTAAAGCTTTAACTCGACCGTGATATTTATATCTTCCCCTGTCAAAAACTATATTTTTAATATTAGCTTTTAAGGCTCTTTCTGCAATTAATTTTCCCACCATTTTAGCTGTTTCTGTTTTTGTTGTTTTTGTTTTTTGATTTTTCTTTATTTCTAAAGAAGAAGCAGAAACCAATGTTTTTTGTAATTTATCGTCTATGATTTGTGCATAAATATGCTTATTGCTTCGAAATACAGATAGCCTTGGCCTTGAAGTCAAGGTTTTTATTTTTTTATGTACCTTTTTGGATCTCCTTAATCTTTTTAAATTTGTAGTTTTTTGTTTATTCATATTTTTAAAAATTTTAACTAGCGCCTGCTGAAGCTTTTTTACCTTCTTTTCTTCTAATACTTTCGGAAATATATCTAAAGCCCTTCCCTTTATATGGTTCTGGTTTTTTAAGAGCCCTAATTTCTGCAGCTACTTGTCCCACCAAAGCTTTATCAATACCTTTAACTTTAAGGATAGAATTTTTTTCAACTTCAAAAGTAATTCCCGGTGGAGCTTTATAAATTATAGGATGAGAATATCCTAAACTTAAATTTAAATCGTTTCCATCTTTGTTAATTCGATACCCTATTCCTTCTAAAATTAAAGTTTTTTCAAATAAATTGACCACTCCGGTTATAGCATTGGAAATTAATGCTCGTAAGGTTCCCCAATTACTTTTTGCTTGTTTATTTTTTTCTAAAAGAGAAAACAAAATAATGTTGCCTTCAACTTTTACTCCAACGCCTTTTAATTTTTGAATTTTTAATTCACCTTTAGGTCCTTTGACATTAATTTCATTTTCAAGAATTTTTACTTCTACTCCTTCCGGTATTTTAATTGGTTGTTTTCCTATTTTACTCATATTTTTAAGAAACAGCTGCTAATAATTGACCACCAACTCCATTTTTTTTAGCTTCTTCTCCGCTTAAAATTCCTCGGTTTGTGGATAAAATTAAAACACCATATCCACCTTTTACTGGTTTTATATCTTTGTATCCCACATATCTTTTAATAGATGGTTTGCTTAGTAATTGTACTTTAGTAATTGTTTTAGAATTTTTTAGATTTATTTCTAAATATTTTTTATATCCCCTTCCTTTTATTTCAAATCCAGCGATAAATTTCTTTTTTAATAAAATTAAAAGTATAGCCTCATTTATTTTAGAATAAGGGTGTTTTACTAAGTCTTTCTTAGCTTTTTGTGCGTTTTTTATTTTAATTATTAAATCAATGTATGACATTTACCAACTTGCTTTTTTAATTCCAGGTATTTCACCTCGACTTGCTAGTTCACGAAAACAAATTCTACAAAGCCTAAAATCTCTTATATATCCTCTTTTTCTACCACAACGGAAACAACGATTTACCTTTCTTGTGCTAAATTTTGGCTTTTTTTGTGCTCGTGCGTTTGTAGAAGTTTTCGCCATACTTATTTTTTAAATGGTACACCAAGACGACGATATAAATCAATTGCTGAATCTCTTTTTTGAACTTTTGGAACAATTGTTACTTGTAAGCCAAAAATAATGTTGGTTTTTTCAGGAATAATTTCGGGAAAAACTATTTGTTCTTTAAAACCAATATTTAAATTGCCATTTTTATCAACATTTTTTAAACTTAAACCTCTGAAATCTTTTACTCGTGGTAAAGCAAAATTAATTATTTTAGACAAAAAATCTTTCATTCTTAAACCGCGTAATGTTATCTTTAATCCCACAATTTGTCCTGTTCTGATTTTAAAACCAGCAATTGATTTTTTTGCTCCTTGACGAGATGGTTTTTGTCCGGTAATAATACTTAAATTTTTTTCTATTTCAGGTAATATTTTATCTTCAAAGTTGCTCTCCTGGCTCCTTTTGCCTACTCCTACATTAATAACTATTTTTTCTATGTTTTTTGTTAGATTTTCCATATTTTTGGGTTAAACAAAAGTTCCTTGACACTTTTTACATTTTCTTTCTTTTTTGCCTTTAATTGTGATAATGTTAATTCTTGTTGGTTGATGGCATAAAGGGCAAATTAACATAACGTTTGAAATATTTACTGGACGAGGAACTTCTACAATTTGTCCTTTTTCATTTTGTCTTTTTGGTTTTATGTGTTTTTTATATAAATTTAGTCCTTCTATTACCACTTTATTTTCTTTTGGTAAAGATTTAATTACCTTGCCGGATTTGCCCGCATCTTTACCTTTTAATATTTTTACTATGTCACCCTTTTTTATTTTCATATGTTTTGTATTATTTTTTATTTTTACACCAATTCTTCTGCCATTGAAGCAATTGTTTCATAACCTTTTTCTTTTATTTCTCTTGGAATTGGACCAAAAATTCTTGTAGCTTTTGGCTCTTTTTTTGCTTTATCTATTATTACCACTGCGTTTTCTGAAAATTTTATATAACTTCCATCTTTTCTGCGAATTTGTTTTTTTTGTCTTACAATCACAGCTCTCACTATATCTTTCTTTTTTATTTGTTTTCGTGGTTCAGCAACTTGAACTGAAGCAACAATAATATCTCCTACTTGTGCATATCTTTTTTTGCTGCCTCCTAAAACTCGGAAACAACGCACTATTTTTGCGCCTGAATTATCAGCAACTTTTAATATGGAACGTTCTTGAATCATATTTTAGAAATAATTTTCCATCTTTTTTCTTTGCTTAGTGGTCTTGTTTCTTGAATTATAACTTCATCACCGACTTTGTATTCATTGTTTTCATCGTGCGCTTTAAACCTTTTACTAACTTTGTAATATTTTTCGTAATGCGGATGTTTTTTAAGCCGCTCTACTTTTACTACTCTTGTTTTTTGCATTTTGTCTGAAACTACAATACCTTTTAGTTTTCTCATATTTTTATTTTAAATTTAAATTTTTCTTTTGAAGATTAATAGCAGTTAAAATTCTGGCAATTTGTTTTTTTATTCTTTTTATTTCCTTTATATTTTTTACTTTACCAGCCGCTAAATCAAATTTCAAATCCACAAGCTTACTTTTGCTTTCTTTTAATTTATTTTCTAAATCTGTTAATGGTAAATTTTGAAAATTTTCTTTCTTAATATTTTTCATTTTATTTAGAAATAATTTTTGTTTTTATTGGCAATTTATGACCTGCATTTTTTAAGGCTTGGTAGGCAATTTCTTTTGAAACGCCATCAATTTCAAACAAAACTCTACCTGGTTTTACAGGAAAAACAAAATGGTCAACATTTCCCTTCCCTCCCCCTAAAGTAACTTCAGGTGGAAGTTTTGTCACTGGTTTGTCAGGAAAGATTCTAATCCAACTTTTACCTCCCTTTTTTAAAGCATGGGCAATTGCTTTACGAGCTGCTTCAATTTGGGCTGATGTAATCCATGCTGATTCTTGAGCTTGCAATCCGAAAGAACCAAAATTTAAATAAATTCCTCTTGTTTCTTTGGTTCTTTTTCTCGATCTTCCTTTTTGCCATTTTCTATGTTTTTGTTTTTTGGGTTGTAAAAGCATATGTTTATTTTTGTTTTTCTTCAAAAATATCGCCTTTATAAATCCATACTTTTACTCCAACTGTTCCATAAGTTGTAAAAGCGGTTGCTTCTCCATAATCAATGTTAGCACGCAAACTGGAAAGAGGCATTTTTCCTCGTGTTAAAAAATCGCGCCTTGCTATTTCTGCTCCATCTAACCTTCCCCCCATTTTTATTTTAGCTCCTATAACACCTTTATTTTGCATAATTAAATCTAAGCCTTTTTTCATTGTTTTTCTATAAGGGATTCTTTTTTCTAAATCCATTGCCAGTTGTTGAGCAATAATAGCTGCGGAAACATCAAATCTTTTTATTTCTTCAATGTTAAGATTTAATGAAAAAGATAATGGAAGATTTAGTTTTTTTCTTAATTTTTTAATAGCTTTTTCTAATTTTGTTTTAAAATCTTCAATACCTTTGCCTCCACGTCCAATAATTAATCCCGGTTTGGCTGTTTTAATAGTCACTTGAATTTTATCAGAAGATCTTTCAATAATTATTTCTGATATTCCTGCTAATTTCATTTCTTTTTTTACTAAGTCGCGAATTAGTTGATCTTCCTGCAAATAAATAATGTTTGATTTTTTTGGAAACCAGCGAGAAGACCAATTAATTGTTATTCCTAAGCGATATGTATTTGGTTTAATTTTTTGTGCCATAATTTAAAGTTAAAAATTAAATTGCCTTTCTTCTAAAAATTCTTTTAGACGACTCAATTTCTTCTTTTGGTTTTTGTTCTTTTTTTGATTTTTTTCCTTCTTTTAATTCTTCTTTTTTTTCTTTAATTTCTTTTGGTTGTTTTTCTGTTTTTCTTTTTATTTCTAAAATGTTAAATTTAGTAGCTATATTTTCTGAGGTTACTCCTAAAATTAAATTAATATGGCTTGTTTTCTTTTGAATAAGGTTAACGCTTCCCCTTGCTCTTGGTGTCCACCTTTTAAACATTGGTCCATTGTTTACCACAATTGATTTTACAAATAATTTAGTGGGTTCAATTTGGTAATTATTTTTGGCATTAGAAATAGCTGACTTGAGTAGTTTTAAAATTGGTTCTTTTGCGCGACGAGAAATAACAAAAAGTTTTGCTTGAGCTACATCAACGGGTAATCCTTTAATTACATTGGCAACCGCTCTTACTTTTCGAGGAGCAATTCTTAAGTAATTTAAAGATGCTTTTATTTCATTTACCTTTTGGGTTGCCATATTTTTTAAGAAGATGTTGCGGTTTTACCTGTTTGAGCGGCCTTTTTTTCTAATTCCCTTTGCATTTTACCACCGTGTTTAATAAATTTTCTCGTTGGTGCGAATTCTCCTAATTTATGCCCAACCATATCTTCCGTGATGTGTACTTCTATAAAATCCTTACCATTGTGCACTAAAAAAGTAAAACCAACCATTTCTGGCGCAATTGAAGAATCCCGCGCCCATGTTTTAATTGGTTCTGCTTTGTCTGGTGTAAACTTGCTTATTTTTTTTAAAAGTTTTTGATAAACGTAAGGACCTTTTTTAGATGATCTGGACATATTTTTATTTTCTTCTTTTAATAATCAAATAATTTGAATATTTTTTCTTGTTGCGAGTTTTACGACCACCCGTAATTTTACCCCATTTGGTTTTTGGTTTTCTTGTTCCTCGTGGTTGTCTGCCTTCTCCTCCTCCGTAGGGGTGATCTCGGGGATTCATTACAGTACCCCTTACTGTTGGTCGAATGTTTAACCATCTTGACCGACCTGCTTTCCCTATAGTTATTAAATTATATTCAGGATTAGAAATTTGTCCAATTGAAGCATATACATCCCATAAAACTTTTCTAATTTCTCCCGATGGCAGTTTTAAATGGGTATAACCATTTTCATGAGCTAAAATTTGAGCTGAAGTACCAGCTGCGCGAATTAATTTTCCGCCGCCTTTAGGTTTAAGTTCTATGTTGTAAACAAAAGTTCCAATCGGAATTCTTTTAATTACAGTTCTCATTCCAATTTCCAGAGGAGCATCGTCGCTGGTTAAAACTTTGTCTCCAACTTTTATATTATGAGGAGCTAAAATATATCTCCTTTCACCATCTGCATATAAGACACGTGCAATAAATGCATTTCGGTAAGGATCATATTCAATTGTTTCAATTTTGCCGGGGATATTAATTTTATCCTGTTTAAAGTCAACTTTTCTATAAATAATTTTATTACCTCCTCCTTGGTGCCTTACGGTTATTTTTCCTTGATTATTCCTTCCGGCGTTTTTTTTGAGTTTTTGTGTTAGTTTTTTAAATCTTTTTACATCAGAAAGGATGCTATAGTCAGCTACAGTCATAAATCTCGTTGATGGTGTTTTGGGATTAAGTTTTTTAATCATATTTTTATTGAATATCTATTTTTTCTCCTTTTTTTAAAAATACTATGGCTTTTTTTACACTTTTTGTTTTTGATGGGATGTTTCTAAAATATTTTGTTTTACCTTTAAGATTAACTATATTTACCTTTTCCACTTTTACATTGTATTTATAAGCAATGTTTTCCTTTACCAAACTTTTAGTTGCGTCTTTGCTTACTAAAAATACATATTTATTTTCATTTAAAAGATTAGTGGCTTTTTCTGTAATTAGAGGTTTAACTAATACATTTTTAGGAATTTGTCTTCCTTTTTTTAAATTTGTTGTTGTTTCTTTTTCAGCTACCTTTGATTGATTGGTTTGTTGTTCGGTATTTTTTTGTTTTTTTCCAAATAATCCCATTTTTATTATTTTTTATATTTTTCGACAAATTGCAATAATGCTTCTTTTTCAAAAATAATATTTTTGTTATTCAAAGTATCATAAATGTTTAATGTTTGTGGCGTGCTTAATAAGACTTTTGGTAAATTTCTAAAGGATAAAAATAAATTTTTGTTTTTTGGTTTTGAAACAATTAATGTTTTTATATTTTTACCACTAATTATTGATAAAATTTTAGAAGCCTCTTTTGTTTTTGGTTCGTTGATTTTAATTTCATTTATTACTTTTAGTTCTTTTTCTTTTATTTTTTTGGAAAGGACTGAAAACAATGCTTGTTTTTTCATTTTAGCGTTAATTTTTTTACGGTAAATTTTTTCTTTGCGGGGACCAAAAGTTACTCCCCCTCCCTTCCAAATAGGAGATCTAATACTTCCATGTCTTGCGTGGCCAGTATGTTTCTGTCTCCAAGGTTTTTTCCCTCCACCCGAAACTTCTCCCCTGTCTTTTGTATGAGCCCAAGGTTTTCTTTGATTTGCCAGGTATGTTACCAATGCTTGATGTACTAAATCAGGATTCCACTCTGCTTGAAAAATTTCATCCTTTACTTCTATTTGTTCTATTTCTTTATTATTAATGTCTAAAACAGGAATTTTCATTTTGATAAAGTAACTTTTGAACCGACCGCTCCTGGAATTGCACCTTTGAATAAAACAATTTTATCTTCCGGATTAATGGAAATAATTTCCATGTTTTTAATTGTAATTTTTTTTACACCTGTATGACCAGCCATTTTTCTTCCTTTAATTGTTCTTTGTGGAGCCGTTGGGCCAATAGAACCCGGAGCTCTTAATCTATCTTTTTGGCCATGACTTTTTGGACCACCGCCAAAACCGTGTCTTTTTACAACACCTTGAAATCCCTTTCCTTTACTAATGCCACTTACTTTCATTTTTTCACCTTCTTTTATTTCTATTTCAGAAAAATTATCAATATTTACTTTTACTGGAGTGACGGCAACACAAACATCATCTTTCCACACCTGAGTCATTTTTAATTTTATTCCTGAAATTTTCATTTTTTTATTTAAGATTGAAGTAGGCTCAAAAAAACAACCAAGACCTCGCCCGGTTGTTTTTTGGCTACTTGTCTTTTTTAATAATCTAATATTAAGATATTATTTTTTAGTTGTCAATTATTAGATCATTAGATTTTAAAAAGACAAGTAGTAAAAATAGAAGAACAAAAATTTTTATTTTTATTCTGCTTTAATTTCTATTTCTACTCCTGAAGGTAAGTTTAAATCTGTTAAAGATTCAATAATTTTTTGATTGGGATTGATAATATCAACAATTCTTTTATGAATTCTCATTTCAAAGTGTTCTCCTGACTTTTTGTGTACAAAAGTTGAACGATTTACCGCATATCTTTTAAATTCAGTTGGCAGTGGTATAGGTCCTATTACTTCACCTCCTTGTCTTTTAATTACCTCAATAATTTGATGAAGGGAACTATCAGCTAATTTAGCATCGTAAGCTTTAATCTTTAATCGTAGTTTATTTTCTATTTTTTCTTCTTTGGTTTTTGCTGTTTTTGCTGGCATACTTAATTACTTGATAATTTTAGTAACAATCCCCGCTCCAACAGTTTTGCCTCCTTCACGAATAGCAAATCTTTGTTGTTCTTCTAATGCTACAGGAGAAATAAGTTTTATTGTTAAATTGATAGTATCTCCTGGCATTACCATTTGTACTCCTTCCGGCAAGGAAACTTCCCCCGTTACATCAGTTGTTCTAATGTAAAACTGAGGCTTGTATCCTTTAAAGAAAGGAGTGTGTCTTCCACCTTCTTCTTTGGTAAGTACATATACTTCAGCAGTAAATTCTGTATGAGGATTAACTGTCCCGGGTTTAGCTAAAACTTGTCCTCTTTCTACATCTTCTTTTTTAAGTCCTCTTAAAAGTATTCCAACATTATCACCAGCTTGCCCTTCGTCTAATATTTTTTGGAACATTTCAATACCAGTGACTACTGTTTTTTGTGTTGGCCTTAATCCTATGATTTCTACCTCGTCATTTAACTTAATAACACCTCTTTCAATTCTTCCAGTAACTACCGTTCCTCTTCCTTCAATTGAAAAAATATCTTCAATTGGCATTAAAAATGGTTTATCTATTAGCCTTTGTGGTTCTGGGATGTATTCATCCAAAGCTTTTACTAACTCTAAAATTGGTTTTACTGCTTCATCATCAATTGATTTTGCTTCTAAAGCTTTTAGAGCTGATCCTCTAATTACGGGCACTTCATCTCCAGGAAATTGATATTTTTTTAACAATTCTCTTACTTCTGACTCAACTAAATCAACCAACTCCGGGTCGTCTACCATATCTACCTTATTTAAGAAAACAACAATATTTGGAACTCCCACCTGCCTTGCAAGCAAGATGTGTTCTCTTGTTTGAGGCATCGGACCATCAGCTGCCGAAACAACTAAAATAGCCCCATCCATTTGAGCGGCTCCGGTAATCATATTTTTAATGTAGTCAGCATGCCCTGGAGCATCAACGTGGGCGTAGTGTCTTTTTTCCGATTCGTATTCCGAGTGGTGTAAAGCAATTGTAATTCCTCTTGCTTTTTCTTCAGGAGCATTATCAATTTGATCGACACTTTCTTCTTTTTTAGCTAATCCCTTCATGTATAAAACATGAGTAATAGCCGCAGTTAAAGTTGTTTTCCCATGATCAACGTGGCCAATAGTACCGACATTGACGTGTGGTTTTGTTCTTATAAATTTTTCTTTTTCAGCCATATTTATGTTTATTGATTTATTTTATTTTCGACCTATTAATTTATTTTATAATTGTAAATGGATTTTATATGAAAATCAAGGTTATTTTTTTCTACCCTCAATAATTGCTTGAGCAATGTTAGAAGGTATTTCTTCATAGTGAGAAAATTCCATATTAAATGATCCTCTTCCTTGTGTCATAGAACGGAGAGAAGTTGAATAACCAAACATTTCAGAAAGTGGAACTAAAGCATCAATTACTTTTACCTGACCCCTTTCGCCCATTGATTTTATTTTACCTCTTTTAGAACTTAAATCACCAGTAACATCTCCTAAAAAGTCAGATGGAGTGATGACTTGCACTTTCATAATAGGTTCTAAAAGAGTTAGTTTGGCTTTTTGACATGCTTCTTGCACAGCTATTGAACCGGCAATTTTAAAAGCAAATTCTGAAGAATCAACTTCGTGATAAGATCCGTCAAATAAAGTAACCTTTAAGTCAATTACTGGGTAACCAGCCAAAATTCCTTTGTTTAATGCTTCTTTTATACCTTTTTCTACTGCTGGAATAAATTCTTGAGGAATAATTCCGCCTTTAATTGCATCTATAAATTCAAAACCTTTTCCTCTCTCTAAGGGTTCAACTTTCAACCAAACATGACCATATTGACCGCGACCACCGGATTGGCGAATATATTTTCCTTCAGCCTCCGCCTTACCTTTAATAGTTTCTTTGTATGCAACTTGCGGTCGTCCAACATTTGCTTCAACGTTAAATTCTCGCTTCATTCTATCAACAATAATTTCCAAGTGGAGTTCTCCCATTCCGGAAATAATTGTCTCTCCGGTTTCTTCGTCGCCTGAGACTCTAAATGTTGGATCTTCATCTGCAAGCTTTCTTAAAGCAATACTCATTTTTTCTTGATCAGCTTTTGTTTTAGGTTCAACTCTAATAGAAATTACTGGTTCGGGAAAAGTAATTTTTTCTAAAATAATTGGTTTATTTAAATCTGTTAGTGTATCACCTGTACTGGTGTTTTTTAAACCAACAATTGCTCCTAAATCTCCTGCATACAGTTCTTCCACCTCTTCACGATGATTAGCGTGCATTCTTACCAGTCTTCCAATTCTTTCTTGTGTATTTTTGGTTGAATTTAAAATATAACTACCTCTTTTAATTGAACCTGCGTATACTCTAAAATAAGTTAACGTTCCCATAAAAGGATCATTGGCAATTTTAAAAGCCAAAGCAGTAAACGGTTCGCTATCACTGGGATGACGTTCTTCTTCTAAGCCAGTTTGAGGATTGATTCCTTTAACTGGTGGCAAATCTAATGGTGAAGGTAAATAATCAATTACAGCATCCAACATTAATTGTACGCCTTTATTATCTAAAGCTGAACCGCAAAGCACGGGAACTAATTTGTTTGCTATTACTTCCTTTCGTAAAACTTTCTTTAATTCATTAATTTGAGGTTCTTTTCCTTCTAAGTATTCGGTCATTAATTTATCATCTCTTTCAATTATTTTTTCTATTAATAAGTGTCTTTTTTGCAATGCTTCTTCCTTATAATTATCCGGGATTTCTGCAGTAACAACCTTTTCGCCATATTGCCCTTCAAAATAAAAAGCTTTCATTGTAAGCAAATCAATTATTCCCTTAAATTCGCTTTCTAATCCAATTGGAATTTGCATAGCAATAGCATTTGGGGTTAATCTTTCCAAAATTGACTCAAAACTGCGGTCAAAACTAGCTCCAATTCTATCTAATTTATTAATAAAACAAATTCGGGGGACTTTAAATTCATCAGCGTAGTGCCAGTTAGTTTCTGATTGTGGTTCAACTCCTGCTACACCATCAAAAACAACCACGGCTCCATCTAAAACGCGTAACGATCTTTTTACTTCTACTGTAAAATCAATGTGACCCGGAGTGTCAATTAAATTAATTCGATGTTCAAAATTCTTATCGCCATTTGCGTATGTTGGTATCCAAAAGCAAGTGGTAGCGGCAGAGGTTATAGTAATTCCTCTTTCTCGTTCTTGTTCCATCCAGTCCATTATTGCTTCACCTTCATGCACTTCTCCAATTTTATGGGAAACTCCTGTATAAAAAAGGATACGTTCTGAAGTTGTTGTTTTACCGGCATCAATATGAGCTATTATTCCTATATCTCTTGTTTTTTCTAATGGATATTGTCTTGGCATATTTAAAAATAATGCAAATTTAAAAACCTTTAAATAATTTTAACTTTTGAGATAACTTGCAAAAGCTCTGTTAGCTTCCGCCATTCTATGAGTGTCTTGTTTTTTCTTAATTGCTGCTCCTTCGTTTTTAAATGCAGCAATAATTTCTTCAGCTAATTTTTGGGCCATTGGTTTTCCTTTTCTGTTTCTTGCTGCTTCTATTATCCAATGAGCAGAAAGGAAAAACTTTCTTTCGTCCCTTACCTCTCGCGGTATTTGATAGTTGGCGCCACCAATTCTTTTCGATGTAACTTCCAAAAGTGGGGTTGCATTTTCCAATGCTTTTTCAAAAACTTTTAGCGGATCTTGATTGGTTTCTTTTTTAATTAACTCTAAAGCAGTATAAAAAATTTTTTCAGCAACTGTTTTTTTCCCGTTTTGCATTAAATAGTTAATAAAACGTCCAACATCAATTCTTCCAAAAATATGGTCTTTTGAATGTTCTTTTTTTTTAAAATTTTTCTTCCGCATAATTTAAATTAAGCTTTTGGGGTTTTTGCGCCGTATTTTGACCTTTGTTGTTTTCTACCTTCTACTCCAGCCGCATCTAACACACCTCTGACAATATGGTATCTTACTCCCGGTAAATCTTTTACTCTTCCTCCTCTTACCAGTACTATGGAATGTTCTTGTAAATTATGCCCTTCTCCTGGAATGTAAGCTGTTATTTCCATTCCATTTGTAAGTCTTACTCTTGCTACTTTTCTTAAAGCCGAATTTGGTTTTTTGGGTGTAGTTGTAAAAACTTTTAAACAAACGCCTCTTTTAAATGGTGACGGAGAATTAACTGGTTTGTTTTTAAGTGAATTAAAATAAAAACTTAACGCCGGTGATTTAGATTTTTTTGTTGCGCTTTTTCTTCCACTTTTAATTAGTTGATTAATTGTAGGCATTTTTTAATTTGAGTATACAAGTAAATATATTAAATGCACGTTTTTAAAAAGTCAAGGAAATGCATAGTATCCTAACATTTTGGAAAATCCAAGGTTGTTTATTAGATATTGTAATGGACTTTGATTGTTTAAGGAAGAATGAATTCTTTTGGTATTATACCATAAAAGCCGGTCAACTAATTTCTGATTGAAGGCATTAATATCAGTAGATAAAAGATTTAAGCGC
>Ga0078972_1005957_pt1 | contig 29921 bp, 28 predicted proteins | sample YelNatPaOPGAMG01_FD_67568 | JGI IMG/M metagenome (GOLD analysis project Ga0078972, IMG submission 67568) | Hot spring thermophilic microbial communities from Obsidian Pool, Yellowstone National Park, USA - OP-RAMG-01 (SPADES assembly) (version 2) | ecosystem: Environmental > Aquatic > Thermal... | reverse complement strand
CATTCTTCTATAACCTCGCAACTAATGAAAGGGCGGTCCTCGAAGAATAGGAGGGCTTTTTTATGACTGACGCAATATATCGTTTTGGTGTATCAATCGAAGAATCTCTGATTGAGAAGTTTGATGAACTCATCAAGAGGAGAAAGTACACAAATCGCTCCAAGGCAATAGCCGACCTCATCAGAAAGGAGCTGATTCACACCACCTACGAAAAAGGGGGAGATATTGCCGGGGCAATCATCCTGCTCTACAATCACCACAAGAGGGAACTCCTTGCGAAGATGACAGACATCCAGCACGACTACCAGAAGTACATCGTCTCAACGCAGCACATACACCTCGACCACGACAACTGTCTGGAGATCATAGCAGTCAGGGGGAAGGCGGATGAGATAAACGAACTTGCAGACAAACTGATATCCTTAAGAGGCGTAAAACACGGAGATGTATCCTTTACCTCTGCAAAGGCGATTCCCTGATTTGTTATAACCAGATTTGTAGATTGTTTTTTGGACTTTACTCTGAGTTATCTATAACACTCTTACAATATTTCTTAGGGCCTCTCTTATCTTGTAAGCCTCTTTGCCCTCTGCCAGTAGGATTCTAACTCTTCTATTGTAAGTTTTTTTATGTCCTTCCCATCGGAATTTATTAGATGATACATCCTGTCGAATCTCTTTATAAATTTCTTGTTTGTCCTGATCAGGGCTATTTCTGGATTAACATTCAGGTGTCGGGCGATATTGGCTACTACAAAGAGTATATCCCCTATCTCGGATTCTATTGCCATTTTGTTCTTTCTCTTCTTCTTTAATTCTGCCTTCAACTCGCAAATCTCCTCATTTAGTTTGTCAAAGACCTGATCTACATTATCCCAGTCGAAGTTGAAGGCAACCGACCTGACACCGAGTTTATACGCTGAGAGGAGGGCAGGGAATCTTTTGATCAGCCCATAGCCAATAGAGTTTGCCCCTTTCCTCTCTAACTTTATCCTCTCCCAGTCTCTAACTACCTCGTTTTCATTCTTTCGAATCCTGTGTTTGAATATGTGGGGGTGTCTATATATAAGCTTTTGAGTAATCCCTCTTATGACCCTGCTCAAGTTGTCCTTTTTTCTGGTGAGTCTTGATATGAAGATTGTATGATATAGTATATCGCCGAGCTCCTCTAAAACCCCCTCTATATCATCCCTTTCGATGGCATCTATTAGCTCCAGTACCTCTTCCAGAATGAACCCCCGAAGGCTCTTCAGGTTTTGTGCCCTATCCCATTTGCACCCATCCTTTGAGAGGAGTCTATCCACAACATCAATCAGCCTTCTGAATTCTTCGGTCTCCATACAATCATTCTTCCTCTCTTAGACCCAGTTCCTTCATCTTGAGCTGCAGAGACTTTCTACTTATGCCGAGGAGTTCTGCTGCCCTTGTCACATTCCCGTTTGTCTCCTTGAGTGCCTTCAGTATGAGCTCCTTTTCGATGTCGGATGTAGCCTTCTTTACAATCTCCTTAAAGTCTATCCCCTTTGACGGTGAGGGCAGGTCGTGCTGGCGGGGTATCTGTCTCAATTTTATCTCATCGGGTATGTCTATTATGTCGAGTATCTCTTTGTTTGACAGGATTACGAGGCGTTCGATGAGGTTCTCGAGCTCCCTTACATTTCCAGGCCAGGGATAGTTTATGAGATACTCCAGGGCTGCCTCAGTAATACCTGTTACCTTCTTTCTGTTCTTCCTGGAGAATTTCTGAATGAAGTAGTGCACAAAATCCTTTATGTCCTCCCGGTGCTCCCTCAGAGGAGGCACTTCTATAGGTACTACATTTATTCTATAGTAAAGGTCTGACCTGAAATTCCCCCTCTCCACTTCCTGCAAGAGGTTCCTGTTGGTGGCTGATATAACCCTAACATTCACCTTTACGCTCTTTACCCCTCCGACCCTCCAGATCTGATGTTCCTGAAGGACCCTTAGAAGTTTTGCCTGTATGTCTATGGGGAGTTCACTTACCTCGTCGAGTAGTATAGTCCCACCATCTGCCAGCTCAAATCTACCAGGCTTCTGGGAGAATGCCCCGGTGAATGCCCCCTTTTCGTAACCAAATAGTTCGCTCTCCACAAGCTCCCTTGGTATGGCGGCACAGTTGACCTTTATGAATGGTCCCTTCGCCCTGTTGCTCTTGAGGTGAATTATCCTGGCTACCAGTTCCTTACCTGTCCCCGATTCCCCGGTGATGAGTACTGTAGAATCAGAGGGGGCTATCTTCTCAATCAGAGAGTAGATCTCCTGCATCCTCTGGGACCTGCCTATGATATGAACGGGCTCATCTGTCTCAAAGTCTATACTTACATCGGACCTACGATATTCGTATGTATTCACTGCCTTTTTTACTACCTGAACGAGTTCATCCCTGTCAAAGGGTTTTGTCAGATAGTCAAAGGCCCCAATCTTTATTGCCTCTACAGCATTGTTTATGGTCCCGTGAGCGGTGAGTATGATCACAGGTATATCGGCGTTGTACCTCATAATGGTCTTTAAGAGCTCTACCCCATCCATACCTGGCATCTTGAGGTCTGTAATCACGACCGAAAGACCCTCTTGATAAAGGTGAGGTATAGCCTCCTCTCCGCTTGCTGCAGTGATGACCTGGTATCCCTCTTTCTTCAGGAGGGCTGAGAGAACCTTCAGTATATTTGCCTCGTCGTCTACTAATAGAATTTTGTAATTCTGACTCTCCTTCATATCTGTCTCATTCTGTTGAGTGAACCTGTTTTATACCCTTCGAGGTCTAATGCTACAAATATGTACCCGTGCTTCTTTGCCTCCTCAATTATCCTGTCGCGGTGTTTTAGGATTCTGCTCATATCTTCACTTGAAGTCTCTATGCGGGCAATCTCTTTGTGGTGTCTGAGTCTTACTGTTTTTATCCCGAGAGACTTTATAAAACTCTCTATAGCATAAATTTTTCTGAGAGTCACTCTGTCAATCTTTGTGTGGTAAGGTATTCTGGAGGCGAGACAGGCATTTGATGGTCTGTCATATCCTGTGATACCCCATCTCTTTGAATAACGGCGTATATCCTCTTTCGTGAAGCCAGCTATCTCAAGAGGCGAAACTATATTAAATTCCTTTTTTGCCATACTCCCTGGCCTGTAGTCGAATTTATCGGAGTAATTCGTGCCGTCAAATATCACATCACAACCCTCTCTCTTTCGCAGCTCTTCTATTTTGCTGAAGAGCTCTCTCTTGCAATAATAACAGCGACGCTCTGAATTTGCTATAAAATCAGGATTATCAAACTCTGATGTCCTGACCGTAATCAGTCTCAGACCAAGTTGCTTACAGAACTTATTTGCAAATTGCAATTCCTCTTTTGTGTAGGTCTCGGAGATCCCGGTTACTGCAATTACATCTCCTCTGCCATATCTTTTGGCGCAGTACAGAAGAAATGAGGAGTCCACACCACCCGAGTAGGCTACCATTACATTGCTATAACTGTTTAATATTTCTTTTAGCCTTGATAGTTTACTCATCTATCGATACCAATCTGGAACTGGGTTATATCCCCTGAAAAGGTCTTATCAGCAATAATGGTCTTTTTGAAATCTCCTTTCGAGATAGTATAAGCAGGGGCCGGAGGTGCCTTTTTGTTGAAATATCTGAGGGCTGTGGTCGTAAATGTGATATTCTCATCATTCAGCTCTCCGATTATTAATGCCACAGGGCCCGGGAACTCACTCTCTACCACATAGTATTCCCCTCTATTTAAGAGTAGAAGCCTTTCATTCTCGTACTCATCCCTCCCGAGGATTACCTTGGTTGTATCTAAAAGTCTGAAGTGTCTCCCGATCTTCAGCAATTCCATCTGGCGTATGTAGTCATCGTCATTGGTATTGTATTTGAAATAGTCTTTAAGTTTTTCGGCAAACCTCCTGTCCGTCAAAAGACAACCGCCGGCGGGACAGGGGTAGTCATTGATATTGTATTTTTTAGCAAGTTCAATCTGGACACTCCGGCCCCTCCCCTCTATTGATAACAACTTCTCCCTGTCTACAACTCCCTCCTTTTCAAATATTGTGGGCTCGAAGTATTTTGCTGAGAGGGGTCTGATGATCAATCCCTCCAGCCCCGATTCTTTCTCTATCCTGAGGATGGCATCTCTTCTCTGACTCATAGGTCTCTGCCCGAGCACCTCTCCCGTTACAATGAAGGACGCACCCTCGCTCTCCATTATCTCCTTTGCCTTTCTGAACATAAATATCCTGCAATCAATACAGGGATTTATGGCAGAGCCGTATCCATACTTCGGGTTTCTTATAATTTTAAGGTACTCTTTCCCCTTAGGGATGAGCCTTATTTTGACTCCGAGCTCCTGTGATACTTTGAGTGCCTCGTTTTTACATCCCATCTCTTTTTTCCGATGAGATGTGCAGGTACAGAAGGGGCTTGTGAAGTTTACAGCAAGCACCTCAATACCCATATCCATAATTATCTTTGTGGCGAGGGTAGAATCCAGTCCCCCTGACATTAATGAGATTGCCTTTATCTTCTTTTGTGTCATATATTACACCTTAATTACTCTTTCGGCCCTTCTAAATGCCCAGCACATATATGCAATAGATACAAAGAATGAGGCAGGGACCCTGTGCCTTGTGCCTATCTTTACTCCGAGGATTGTCGTCTTCCCCCCGAACCCCATAGGACCTATCCCCAGTAGATTTATGGTATCATAGATCTCCTTCTCCATTTGATTGAGTATCTCGTCGGTGTTTGTATCATCAAGTCTTCTGAAGAGCTGTTCTTTGGCGCACATATAAGATGTCATTCGATCCCCTCCAATCCCTACAGCCAGCACCCCTGGGGCACACCCGAAGCCCTGAGCCTTGAACGCTGCATCGATTATACATTTTTTTATGCCCTGCAAGTCCCTTCCTGCCTTGATACTGGTATCAGGTAGAGAGTATTGAGTACTCACATTTTCGCTCCCACCCCCTTTTAGTATCAGGCGGATCCTTAGATCCTGGAAATCTGTCTCCTCAATGTGAATATATGGACTCCCTTTACCTGTATTGTCTCCGGAGTTTTTATTTGTTATTGGATCTACCGCATTGGGTCTCAATATCCCCTTTTTAGTAGAATCCCGTACAGCATTTATTATAGTCTCCTTCAAACTCTTGTTGTCAAATCCCCGGGGTGAATCAACATAAAAAATGAGGGTACCAGTGTCCTGACAGATAGGTAGTTTACGTTCCTTTGCGTATTCTACGTTTTCCAGGATAATGGCAAGGGTATTCTTCGCCCTTGAACCATCTTCCTCCCTTTTATAAGCCTCCATTAATGCACTCTTTACATCCTCGGGTATTACCGTGGATGCCACTTCTATAAGTTCCATAATATTTTGATACAATATCTCTGTATTCATAAACTTGCTCCTCGCAAAAGTAAATAATAGATTAAATCAAAAGAATAATAAATCAAGGATAAAGTGCTTAAAGTCCAGAAATGAGGGATTTGAACTATGCCTGATGCCAGTTATCCCACCCTATGACAACCTACCCGGGTGCCTGCCTGGTGCCATTTATCAATCTTTTGAAAACACTAGCTAACGCATTGATATTACACTACTTTTCCTGTATGGTGCCAGGTAAGAAGAAGCAAGAATTACGAGATAAAAGCTATGGTCTATTCCAATCTCAGCTCCTATCCTGTAAGGGATATTTTTAATAATCTCATCAAATCGACAGTCGGTATTATTACAGGCGTCATCTAAAAAGTATAGATATACTAACTATAGTAAGGTATATCCTGGTCCGAATATTTTATTTTAACCTCCTAAAAAATCTGGCACGGAATTTGGAGACGCAAGTAGTTGAGTTATAGGCCCTTCTGGCTATGGGCTTAAGGAGGAGCGGATGATAAATATTTTGATTCTTTCCCTGCTTTTCAACTCTAATGTGAGTTTTAAGGAGCCTGTTGAATTAGTCAAACTTATGAAGGCACTCGATGAATGTATAATGTTCAATCCCAAAGAGACAAAAGAGAGACTGAAGAGTTCAAGACACAGGGCATTCCTGCCAGAGGTTAAGATTGGAGGAAGGTTTGAACAGAACGACCTTGAAACCAATAAACTTGCAGAGAGTTCTCCTTATCTTCTTACTGATTTCAAATCTGGGTGGGTGCTTGAGGTCTCCCTCAAATGGGGACTTGATGAGGTATTATTTTCCAGCAAGGAGATCGAGTTGAAGAGGGAATACCAGGCGAGCCTCGAAAGGTATATCCTTTTGGAGAAGGAACTGGCTGATACTTATTATAGACTGAAAGAGATAATTAAAAAATTACAGGATACGAACAAGGTTGAGGAGATGGAATCCCTTGAAAAGGAGTACAATCTACTCAACGCAAGGATAAATGTTTTGACCTGTCATAAGTATAAAACCATTCAAGAAAAGGAGGAATGATTATGAAGATTGTTATGGTTTTGTCTTTTCTTTTCCCTCTGTTTTCCTGTCTTTCGCCACAGACAGAAGGAGAATTCTTCGTTGAATCTATTATGCCCTCATCGGGCGAATTTGAGGGTGGCATCGATGTAAAGATCAAATTTTCAAAGCCTGTTAACAGAGACAAATTTAGTGTTCAGGACATTAAACTGGTAGATGTTGCAGATGACACAAACCAGATTCCGATTACCCTTTTTGAGTTCAATGAATCGAGTGATACTGTTTCAATCCTCGCAGAAGATGTAGAACCTGACAGGTATTATAATATTCTCATCAGTGGAAAGATTATGTCCGAGGACAACCTCCTTCTTTCCTATTACTACAGTGGTGATTTCATCTCAGGTGATAAATATCATATAAAAGGTAAGAATAATCCCGCTGATATATGCCTCGTGATTAACGAGGTATTGAGTTATACTTCTGAGAGCAATAATTATGAATTTATCGAGATCTTCAATTGTTCCAGAGGTGATGTAGACTTAAGGGGGTATTCAATAAAGATAGATGAGAATAGACCCCAGCGTCTCCTATTCCACAAAGGTTCATACAATATGAAGCCTCATCAATACTCAATAATTCTGAGTAATATACAGAATTTACCTGGCGAGCCCGTTATCTATGTCAGCGGCAGGTTTGGCAAAAATGGTATGTCAAATACCTCCCTGAAAAGTATAAAGTTGATAAACGAAAGGGGTGAGGTCCTCTCTGAATTCATTCCTTTCGGGAAGGCCAAGAGAGGAGTATCATATGAACGAATTAATCCATATAATACTGACAATACAAACAACTGGTGGTACTCAATCGCTGAGAGCGGGGCGACACCAGGGAGTCAGAACAGTGTCTATATGAAGGATGTATTCCCCCCGAAGGTTATGTCCTACTCTGTTATTGAGAATGATTTCGATATGGAGGTTATGGTAGAATTTGATGAGGATATTACCTGTGAAAATAATCAATGCATATATCTTATATCCCCTTCAGGCAAAAGGATTAATGGTATTGTCAGGATTGAGGGCAGTAAGTTGCTCTTTTCTCCGGCTGTGAAACTTGAATATGACACAGAATACAAACTTTACCTGTCTACCTTACTCAGAGATAGTTTTTATAACTCATATCCTACCGATGTTTTTATAAACCTAATAAAGACCCCACCCGTACCCCCTATAAAGTTATATTTCCCTCAAACATATAAGATACCAGCCGGGACTAAGTTCTTCGAGATAATATCATCGCAGTACAATCTCGACACCGATGAAGTATATTTTGCAGGCCTTATCCAGAAGTTGAGAATGCAGTGTGTAAGGTCTCAACTGTTAGACCACTATCTTTGTACAGTGGTGGATCAGATAGATGGTGCAGAGGATATGTGTCTGTATGTAGATAATATCAATACGAATCTCTGTATTCAATTCATTGATTCAAGCGGTAGCGCCACACCTTATATCAATATCAGAAATATGGCTCAGATAAAAGACCATTTATATATCGAGGCTGATACCTCAATCCCCTGTCTCTTATTTGTGGACTTCATATACAAAGAGGATGCAGATGAGACTTTCTCTTATTCTACATATAGTTTTTCCCAGTACTTCAATTATGATATCAGAATTCAGGATCCCTACAAGGAGTACTATGTAGAGATTTACTGTATTGATTCACATAATAATTATTCAAGTAAAGTGGGGTATTCGACATCATCTTACAATGAAAGTGAATATTCCCTGATAATAAATGAGGTTCTGCCAAATCCTGTGGGGTATGATACCCCGAAGGAGTTTATTGAGGTGATGAATACCGGTAATACTATGGTTGACTTAAGCCGTATATCTATCGGTGGTTGTAAGGAGAAGCCTATTTCAATTAATAAAATGTCGCGGGAGTTTATCCTACCTAACGAGGTTGCTATAATAGTGGCATCCAACTCCGTTTATTACGAGAATAATATGAGTTGTGCTGTGGCCTCGGGGGCTGAGAAGATTATTGGAAGGGATTTAAAAAACACCTCATATGAGACGCTCTGTCTCTATTATGATGGAATATTGATGGATGTATTTTCACCGGATATCACAATATCAAAGGAAGGGTATTCTTTAGTGAGGATTGACAGAAACAGGTACTTTGACAAAGATAATTGGAGGGTCTCTGATATAGTTGATGGCACTCCGTGCAAGGCTCTTTGATATATCCGTATGTTCTTATGCTGGTTATCAATGTAAGAGGGTCGAATGATTACTGAAGTAATATGTATATATAGTATCCAATGGCGGATGTAATGGCTGTGAATGGGATTGTAATTACCCAGGCTATGAATATCTTGCTTGCAATACCCCATTTTACCGCTGAGACTCTCTGAATTGAACCCACGCCCATTATGCTGCCTGCTATGGTATGGGTTGTACTGATAGGGACACCTAAGACAGATGCCAGAATTATGGAAAGACTGGCGGATGTCTCAGCTGAGAATCCAGAGATGGGTTTTAGTTTGGTGACCTTATGTCCCATAGTCTCTATCACCTTCCACCCTCCAAGATAGGTACCTATTGCTATTGTTAGATATGAGGCAATGGCGACCCAGTAGGGGACATAGAATTTTTCTCCGAGGAGTCCACCGGAATATAATGCGATTGCAATGATACCCATCGTCTTCTGTGCGTCATTCCCACCGTGAGATAGACTGAATAGGGAGGCAGATAGCAACTGCAACTTCCTGAATATAGAATCCACCTTGTAAGGTGTCTTATTCCGAATAATCCAGTATGAGATGATCATCAATAAAAGGCCGAGAACAAAACCCAGGAGCGGGGAGAGAAAGATAAACAGGATTATTTTTATTATCCCTGATAGATTCAAAGCCGATATCCCACCCTTTACAAGGGCAGGCCCTATTAGCCCGCCTACGAGAGAGTGGGAGGCTGATATGGGCAATCCCAAAAATGTGGTCAACCAGAGCCAGAGACCAGCACTGAAGAGCCCTATTGCCACCATTGGGAGGGTGACAATATCCGGGTTTACAACACCCTTTCCTATCGTATTTGCCACCTTCAATTCGAATACAAACAGGGCAGCGAAGTTGAAAAATGCAGCGAGGAGTACCGCCTGTCTTGGTTTCAATACTTTTGTGGATACTATTGTAGCAATTGAATTTGCCGCATCATTCATTCCATTCAATAGGTCAAATATCAAAGCAATGATGACTATTGAAACTACCAGTGCCATAGATGGTGGTTTGTTAACAGATAATATTGATTAAGTAAATGAAAATTTTGTTTGAAAAAATTTAATTATCTGTTAGATTTAATTCGTCAGTGCTTATGGAGTAGGAAGATGATTATTGGAATAATTTCTGATTCACACGATAATGTGACAGTGGTCAAGAAGGCGATAGCCCTCTTGAACGAGAAGAAGGTCAATATGGTGATTCACGCAGGAGACTATGTGGCCCCCTTCACTGTCAGGCTTTTTAAGGAGTTTGTATGCCCCTGGATTGGTGTATTCGGGAATAATGATGGAGAGAAGAAGGGACTCACGGTGGTCTCCGAAAATCGTATACAGGAACCCCCATATGAACTCAATCTCGGTGGAAAGAGTGTCTATATCACTCACGATCTGTTTCTTGAATTCGCGGATGGGAATGTGCCGGGGAGGGATGTGATAATCTATGGACATAGTCATCAAGCATCTATTGAGAAGAGGAATAACCAGATTTATATCAATCCCGGCGAACTATGTGGGTATGTCTCTGGAAAGAGTACAATTGCATTACTGAACACAGAAAATTTAGAGGCAGAAATAATTGAAATTAAATAAAAGGAAAAGAAAGGGTTTTTTTTAATGTTAAAATCAAATGTTAAGATTTTAATGTCTTTTTTAATTTTATGCGTCCTGTTCTGGATTCTTTTCACATCCTGCAGTACCAGAGATAGAGAGGAATATAGAATAAGTGGACAGGACATCAGATTGACTATTCTTCATACGAGCGATATTCATTCAAGGCTTTTCCCTTATAAATATGTGCCTTTGACAACCGATGAAGACCTCGGACTTGACCCGGCAAAGGGCCCATTCGGTGGCTTTGCCCGAATTTCGTATATTATTAAGAGGGAGAGGGAGAAGGCCTCGAGGGTTATATACCTCGATTCAGGGGACATATTTCAGGGTGCACCGATTTTCAATCTTTTCAAAGGAGAGGTGGAGTTTCAGCTTTTGAGTGAATTGAAGCCTGCTGCAATGGTGATAGGGAATCACGAGTTTGATCTCGGAGTGAAGAACCTGGAATTGCAATATGTAAATAATGGATTCTTCCCCCTTCTGGCTGCCAATTACATATTTGATAGTGGCGCTCAGCAAAAGAGTGAACTTGGGAGATTTGTATCTCCATATACCATTGTAGATGTAGATGGATTGAAGATTGGTGTTATTGGTATGGGAGAAATAGATTCTTTATACTCAATTCATGAGGGTGGGAACTCTTTGGGTATTACTCCAGTTGATACATATACTACCCTTACGAGGAATATCAATGAGATCAGCAAGAGAGTTGATCTTATTGTGGTCCTTTCCCATATGGGGCTCAGCTGGGATGTAAAGATGGTCCAGGGTTACGAGACTTATCTACCAGAGGGGGAAAAGGCACCGGAGGGATGGGTCAGGCTTGAGGACACTAATCCCATACAATATGAAGATCCGAATACACCGCTCAAGGAAGAATCTGATAACCCGAATAAGTATCACAAGGAGGGATGGGTGAAATACAGAGTTCCCGGAGTGCGCGGTATAGACTTGATATTGGGAGGGCACCTCCACATTGTCACCGATCCCCCAAAGGTGTTGAAGGATGTAGAAGGGAGAGATGTAATTATATGTCACGATGGGGCATTTGCCAAATTTGTTGGAAGGCTTGATCTTGTGGTGAGAGACGGGGAGATCAAAGACTTTGTACATCAGATATTCCCCGTGGATTCTACTGTCCCTGAGGATGCTGAGATAGTGAAGAAACTCGAGCCCTACAGGATCAAACTCTATGATGAGATGCAGATTACAAGACCTGTTGCCTTCTCCCTGTCGAAGATCCGGAGATTTAATGCCAACGGTGGTGATTCTCAGCTGGGGAATCTCGTGGCCGATGCTATGAGGGTCAGAAAGAGGGTGGAGGCTGAGTTCGCCATTACCAACTCTCTCGGGATACGGACTGATTTTGAGGAAGGACTGATTAACATCGAGGACCTCTTCAATGTATTCCCATTTGAGAATACTGTCACAATTATGTACCTATCCGGTGCTGAGGTTCAGGAGACACTCGACTATATAGCGAAGCGAAGCTCTGAGCGCGGTTGCAAGGCCCAGGCACAGGTCTCCGGTGTCTCTTTTGTTATGAACTGTAAGACTCAAAAGGCCGAGAATGTGGGAATAGGTGGTTCTGGTTCTATCTGTACAGATGACTCAGAGTGCAGTAATGGTGAATTCTGTGCTGTGGATAAGAGATGCCGTAAGCACCTCGACCCTTCATCCAGTTATAAACTTGCGACAAATGATTATATCGCCGGAGGTGGTTCAGGGTTCTTGATGCTGAAGAGGAATACCACCAAATATAACACAGGTGTCTCTCTGCGAGATACATTGAAAGACTACATTCAGACCTTCCCGGCCTGTACAGACGATGACTTCAAATCGCTTGACGCCACTAAGGCAAGCAGCCTTAAAGAGGCTTATAATAATCTTACGAAGAAATATTTACAGATCCCCTGTATAACATTAAATAAACTATCTGAGGGTGAAAGAATAAAGGTTAAAAATGAATAGGCAATATATTTTTACATTTTTGTTTTTTGTTTTGATTTTATTTTCCTGTTCAACTGAAGAAGTAAAGATTGAGGATGTACTCCAATCCTTCGAATTGAAGATAATCTCTCCTGAAAATCTGGGTTCTGAGACAAAACTGGCCCCGGCAGATACAAACACGATTATGTTTCAGGTAAAGGCCATAGGAAGTAAGGGAGAGGATCCATATCCTGTAACCAAGGATGTCTCAGTCTATCTCAATTTTGGTGGCAGGAGTGATTTTGTTAGAACAATCAGGATCACAGATGGCTTCTCTAATATCGAGACTTTAGAGATAAATAACGCATACGGGAAAGTTCATATTATGGTTGTGGACGATACCGGAGATTCACCCTCCTATGCCACGGGTTCTACCCCGGCTATCTATTTGAGGAATCCTACAATTGATGATATTCAAAAGAGTTCTATGAACAGTCCTCCCTTTACCTCAGCTATGACAGGTTATAGAGTGAATATCAGGGGTCAAAAGAATAATATCGGTAGAATGGTGGTTACTGCCGTAACAAATACTGGTTTCTATGTCACTGACCTTGCTTCTACCAAAAATCCCCCATCTTCCCTTTTTGTGTACAATTTTTCGAGACCTTATGGTGTATATCCCAATCAGATGTTGTGTATGTTGATTGGTGGTGTTCAGGAACACCTTGGAAACACACAAATAACATTTCCAGACTGGCTGACTTATGAGGATTGTAAGGTTACCAGTTCTTTGTTGTGCGAGATATGCGTTGAGGAGTTGAAACAATATGAGGGAAAGAACAGGATTGAGCCATATCACCTCAAGACGGATATTATCAATAATGAAAATAAGCAGTTAATGGAGTCGTTAGAGTCATCATTAGTGGAGATCCAGGACGCTACTATTGAGGATATGTTCGCCTCTACTCGTGACAGGGATACATATTTTGATTATGGGCAGTACAAGGTAAGGCTGAATGACACTACTGCAGCGGCTACATTACTTGTAATTTCAAGGGATAATGTCTCTGATTTTGACCCAACTCGATATGTGGGTAAGAGGTTTTCTTATGTGAGGGGTATCCTTACGGAACTCAACTTTGGTAGTTCCAATTCTATGTGGATCATCAATGTCAGGGATAAATATGATATCTGCATAGAGGATTTCTGCCCAAAAAAGTAACAATTAATCTGCTTCTGACCCAGAACTTAAATCAGCCTTTAATTTAGTTCAGGAGCAGTGTTTTATCTTTTTAGTTTGTGTATATCTATTTTGCAGTTGATTCGGACGAGTGTGATGCAGAACCACTCTTACTTGCCGTTTTGATATCTTTTGTCTCTTTTTGTCTATCTGAGGAGTCACCTGAACCATTATTCCCGTTTGAGCCATTCCCTTTGTTCTTATTCTCAGCTGGTGAGTTTTTACGGGCATAGTCGGTCATATACCATCCCGACCCTTTTAGCTGGAAGGTGCTCAGAGAGATAATCTTGTGGAGTCTCCCTCCACATACCTCGCATTTTTCAGGGACATCACTCCCATTTCTAATGAAGAATTCATAAATCTCACCACACTTCTCGCATTGATATTCATAAAATGGCATATGCAGGTATCCTCCACAAAAAAGACCATATAAATATTATGCATTAAAGTCAATTAGTCAATACTTGGGGTCTGAAAAAGTTGAGATGAGTCTGAGGGACCTTATTCAATTTGTGACCCAAATATGGAGGTTGCGAGATTGTGTATAAAGAGTTGGATGATTGGTCTAACATTTTGATACTACGCAAGTTTTTTACTGTTATGTCTTTTGAGTGCCAGTTACATATCGGGCCTGAAATTTAAATGCACAAATAAAGTTGAAAATAGAACAGGTAAGTCCAGTCCAGTTTTGAGATTTAAATCCTCAAATAAAGCTGAAGAGTGGACTTTCGGAGAGGCATTTTTTGACCTGCTTTTGTCCGCTCTTGAAAATTAAATAACATTATTTGCCTTTGACTGGATGTGAAATAAATCTATCAAGTAGTCTGTTTGTTTTCAGGGTACGGATAAAATATTTCTTGCATACGGGTTTATTTGATAATATTAGTAGACTCCGATGTCTTTACTAAGGATTTATGAGAGAAAACAGTCTTTTTGATGCAATACCGCCTGAAAAGTTGATATTTGTGAACAGAAATCTCAGGTTGAGCTCTATAAAGATGATAGGGTTTGACATGGATTATACCCTCGCGATTTACCGGTACCCCGACTTTGAGATCCTCGCATTGAACAAGACGATAGACCGTTTGATTCAGAAGGGGTATCCTGAGTCTATCTTCAAAAGGGAGTATGGGCAGGAGTATGTAATGAGGGGGCTTGTGATAGATAAGGTGAATGGTAATGTATTGAAACTGGATAAGTACAACTTTGTTCACCGGGCGATGCACGGTAAAAGACACCTCTCTTATGAAGAGCGGTATGCCAACTATCGCAATAAGAAACTGGACCTCTCTTCAGATGACTTTTTATGGATGGACACCCTCTTTTCTCTCCCGGAGGTCTCGATAATAATAGACGCCATAGATAATATTGACAGGCAGGGGCTATCGCGGAGTATAAGGTACTATGAACTCATAAATGATGTAAGACGATCCATCGATGAGATACATCAGGATGGAACATTAAAGAGTATTGTGCTTCAGGATATTCAGAGATATATAGAGTTTGACCCCAATCTACCCATTACACTACACAGGTTCAAGTCTAATGGCAAGAAGCTCTTTCTACTTACAAACTCCTACTGGGATTATACAAACGCTGTGATGTCATATCTATTAAATAACCGCTTACCAGAATATCCTGGTTGGACCAATTATTTTGATATTATTATTGTGGGTGCTGGGAAGCCCGAGTTTTTCAACTCGAATAATAATTTCTTTACTGTGAATACCCGAACAGGACAGATAAAGCCCCTGCAGACCACCATATCGGCATTTATAAAGGGGGTGGTTTATCAGGGTGGGAATATTCTGGATTTTGAAAGACTGAGTGCAATAAAGGGTGAGAATATACTCTACATCGGGGATCATATCTATGGAGATATCCTGTCCTCCAAGAAGAGTACCCTCTGGCGGACCTGTATGATCATCCCCGAACTGGAAAACGAGATCAAGATTACAAAAGAGAATATCAGGGTGATAAAGCGACTCAACAAGATGGAGATGCAGAGGATAATTCTCGAGAGAGAGCTCAATAAACTCAGGTACAACCTGAAATACGGGATGTCAAATGGCATCAAACGCCAGTTTGAGATGAAAAAGGGGCGATTTAATAGAACACTCCAGATGGTGGAGAGGAAGAAGCTGGAGATGGCAGCCAGATACAACAGGTACTGGGGCTCCCTTTTGAAAGAGAATAATGAACTCTCCAAGTTTGGTGCACAGGTTGAGGACTATGCATGCGTATATACCTCAAGGGTTTCAAACTTTATAAATGTATCCCCGGAGGAGTATCTTGTATCCCCTCCAAAACTCTTACCTCACGAACTTGAGATAGATGAGATGGCTGAGAGAGGCTGAGTGTCCTGAGCTGCATTTGAATTTATCAGTCCTCCATAATAAACTCTGAAATTAAAGCAACAATTGCAAATGATTATTAAAATGATTGGCTGGACACCCATAACACACGCTCGAATGAATGAGAGTGAGGTCTATATTGAAAGATTCGGAGATATTAACTCCTCCATGTTTTACACCATCTGGAATGTAAGTGATTCACCAAAGAATGTGATGATGAAAATAAATCGAAAGGGCTTAAATCTAACAGGCCAATTTCTAATAAAGTACCTCATATCGTCTTCACCAGAGCAGAAAATGAGCCTCAGGGTGTGGATCTTTTGAAGATTGAGAAGAGATGATTCTTTGAATTTATAATTTTTTATTCTATTGACTGAAATAGTGAGATATGTATAATTCAATCACTATATCTATTTTATGGATTCAGTAAGAGATATTGCAGGTCTATCATTGATAGTTGGAGTATCGGGTACGGTCCTTACCGATGAGGAGAGGGCTTTGCTCTCTGAGATCAAGCCTCTCGGTGTAATACTATTTAAGAGGAATTACTCTAATCCCGCCCAGTTGAAGGGTCTTGTTGATTCGATAAGAGATGCCATAGGCAGGGAGGATGTAATATTCTGCGTTGATCAGGAAGGGGGGAGAGTACAGAGGTTTGCTGAGCCCTTCACTATCATTCCATCAGCAGAGATAATCGGCAGAACTGAGAATGAATATCTCGCTACAGAGGTGGGAAAGATCATCGCAAAGGAGTTGAGCGCCTGTGGTATAAATATGAACCTTGCACCTGTATGCGATATAAATACCAATCCTGAGAACAAGGTTATAGGTGACAGGGCATATGGAAGGGATGCAGAGACTGTGATGCGAATGTCAGAGAGTGTATTGATGGGGCTTGTGGATGGAGGAGTGCTGACCTGTGCAAAGCACTTCCCTGGTCACGGAGATACATCTCTGGATAGCCACGAGGAGCTCCCGATCTGCTCTAAGACAATGGATGAGCTCTATGAGAGAGAACTACTCCCATTTTTGAATATCATAGATAAAGGTGTGGATTCTGTTATGCTTGCTCACATTCTATTTGAGAATATTGACAGGGAGTTTCCAGCCTCTATGTCCAGAAGATTTGTAGATTTCTTGAGGATGGAGGTGGGTTTTGATGGAATAATTATGAGTGATGATATGGAGATGAAGGCTATCTCAAAGAGATACAGGGTACCTGAAGCCTCTCTTTTATCAATAAAAAACGGCGTGGATGTTGTCCTCATATGTCATACACCTCAGATTCAAAAAGAGGCATATAATTTAATAAGACAGTATTATCTTGACAACCCTGATATAGTTGAGGCAAAATTCAATCGGCTGAATAAGCTTCTTGCAGGGATAAAAATAATGGATTATGATATTTCAATTATTGGTTGTGAGGAACATAAACAGGTAATAGAAGAGATAAAGGAGCTTGCAAATTCATAAATCAACAAGGAGTAGTTATATGAAGAGGTTAATTTTATTGTCTTTTCTGTTATTAGTCCCTCTGATATCCTATGCCCAATCTCCACATTTTCAGCCTTTTGAAAATCAGAATTTTGAGAAGGCCCTCAGAGAGGCATATCAGAGGCTCAATTCTTATCGAGGTGAGTGGACTTTTCACAGGAGGGTTATGCCTACAATCCCTCAGGCCCGCAGGCAGAACGAGGATTTTAATATAATGAATATGAATCTCACTATACTTCCGGAGCTAGGGAATACTACTGAGGAGTCGCGGGTGACCATCAATACACAGGTTATGATAAGAGTCACAGGGACAGACCCCCTCTCTTCGGCTATGTTTTACTCCAAAACTTATGACAGGATAACAGTCAGTTCACCTGATACCGAGCTCACATACACCGTTGGGCCTTACTCTTATGATGAAAATATTTCGATTATTAATGTGGTCTTTAAAAACCCTCTGCCCAGAGATTCCATTGTAAGAATAAATATCACCACCGAGGGGAAACCAAACTGCAAACCCTCTCCATTTCTGGGACTCGTGACCTGTCAGTATAATAAAACACTCACATACGACCTCTCCGTGATGCATCCTATGAGAGCAGACGGGAAGGATGAGGCATTTTCATTCGATATAGCCATATTGATGCCGGACGATTATTTCTCGACTGCCTCAGGAAGTTTTGCCGGGAGTGTGGAGAACGGGGATGGTACAAAGACAGAGTTATGGCACAATGACCTGGCACAATTTGTGGCCTACGGGCTTGCAAAATTTGACAGGTTTTATAGCGAATATGAGGGGGATAATAACAGGGTGTTCCCTATAAATAGTTTTGTACTCCCTGAGAGGGGGGAGAAGGCAAAGGGGTTCCATACCGTTGTAGGTAAGGCACTCAACTGGTATTCGAAGAAGTTTTATCCCTATCAGTACCCGGTTATATCTTTCAATGAGATAGACAGATCCTCTGATGCCGCCTATGCGACACCGATGGCGCAGTTTATGCCCGCCTATCTAATAGATGCAGGCTCTGATAACAGGGAGGCTATTGAGACATTTGCTCACGAGGTAGCTCATCAGTGGTGGGGATTTATGGTTATGTCAGCGAACTATGAATATCCCTGGATAAATGAGGGGTTTGCCGAATTCAGTGCAATGGAGTTTGCGACTCAGAATAATGAACTGGCAAGGGCCTTTATGTACGGAGTCTATGCATTTCTATACTTTTATATGGTATCACCCGATGAGGATGTCCCGATTCGCTCCTTTGATGTATTCAGCGATGACACCAGATATGTTATATTGACTTACTACAAAGGGGCACTGGTGTTAGCACAACTTGCAAATATTATGGGAGACGACTTCTATAAGGTTCTCTCCTTCTATGTCTCGAAGAATCTCTTCCAGTTTACGGATGTGGAGAGGCTCAAATCCGCATTCAAAGATGTGACAGGAGATGATTATGCCTGGTATCTCGACCGATGGCTAAATGAGGCAGGATACCCAATCTACACACTCAAGTACGATATAAAAACAACGGGGGACAAAAGTACGGTAGATGTATATATCCAGCAGGCCTCGTCTACCTATAAGGCACCTGGTATAAATGTCTTATTCGATATGCCAGTAGATATAGCCTTCTACAACGATTCAAGGGAGGAGGTACAGAGGGTGACTGAGAAGATAGATAAAGAGACCTTTGAGAAAACCTATGAATTTGATGGTCATATGCAGAGTGTAATAGTTGACCCTGCAATCAAGATATATATGAAGAGATTGAGATCCGCCCAGAAGGGGGATATAAATCTGGATATGGAGGTAGATGGACTGGATGTCCTGCTCACAGCCTATTCGTATAACTACAACTGGTATAGTTATTTTGAAAAGGAGAATGCGAGATTTTTGCCTAATGCAGATATAAATATGAATGGTGTGGTGGATGATGAGGACCTGAATGCAGTAGTAGAGAATTTTGGTGAATGTATTTTGAGTTCCTGTAAATAATGGAGGTAAATATGAAGAGACAAATAGTCCCGATTATGGTAGTTCTGACAGTATTATCTGGCTGCTCGACGAGGAGTATAGAATACATTGAAAACTTTGATTACAGCGACATCCATACTTTTCAGGATGCGGGTATAAATCCTTCTGATGCGATAATTGAAGACATAACGGATGTATCGGATACTGCCGAGGTCCCTCTCAGATTGATATTTGAGGCAGACAAGGATAAGCCTCAGTATCAGGAGGTCGCTCTGGTCCCTGCCTATTCTGATGATAAAATCCTCGTTGTAGATATGCTTCTGGGTGGAGATGACAACCAGAAACTCACATTCTATGGTGCATATTATAGAGTCAGGTTTCCGGAGGATGTACTTGAAGTAGAGACCATCGCCTCCCACCCGGAACTCCCCCCCGGGATAATAAACAAATTTACAGTAAGAAAGGGGGAGATAATAGGTGTAATCACCAATAAGGGAGATACAACGATGATGTCACTGAGTTGTAAGAGGCCCCTTATATCTATGAGGTTCAGGATAAAGATGATAAAGACCGGAACGATCACAATAGTAGATGAGAAAACAAAGATATTGGATGATAAATTGAGGCAGGTGGTGAACAATTATTATAGCGGTAAACTTACAATCGTACAAAAATAAAGGGAGAAAAGAGAGATGAGAAGACCTGTATATTTTCCTCTCATTCTTTTGCCTGGTCTGATTCTTATTTTGTCCTCCTGTAGAATAAGGGCTATAGAGCCCGAGGACTATAAGCCAGTGATCGAAGGGCATCTGAGCCCAAAAGAGGTGAAAGAGATTGTAGAATATAAGTTCTCTAAAGCGGGGATAAAACTCGTCCCTTATGTGACCCTCAATCTGAGGGGGATAAAGATTAGAACCGATGGATATGATTCGAATCTGAATGTGGGTTATGTATATCTCATAGAACCGCCTGAGAATGTAAAGTTTACTCAGGATTACCAGAGACCCCTTACGAAGGCTGAGATGGAGGAACTCGAGAGACTCAGAAAGACCGAGGGGTACTACATACTCTTCATAAACGAGGGTCCAAGAGAGAAGGTAGAGGCGGCGGTAGATGAGTTTTTGAATCTGTTGTATTCAAAAAATGTATTGCTGAAATACAAGGCACCTGAGGAGAAGAAGGAAGGGGAGGATATAAAAAAGACAGAGGCTCCATTTGAGGAGAACAAGACAAAGGATTCCGAAAAGAGTAATACAGAACAGACTGAATAAGACTATTTATTTCGATTTCAGAGGAAACGAAAAATAAGAATGTCTGAGGATGAAGAGTTAATTATAGTCTATTCGGGCTCGCAGATAAGTGCCGGATTCTTAAAAGGTCTATTGGAGGATGCAGGCATTACGGTGTTCTTGTGGGATGAACATATATCGGCTATAAATCCGTTATCGGCTATAGATCCGTTATCGGTTATAGATCCGTTGCCATTCAGTTTTAATAATTTGGTTTATCCCGTTAGAGTGGTTATTGCTAAGAGGGATTTAAATAAGGCAGAGCCCATTATTGAGGAATTCCTCAAAATAAAACCTATAAAGTAATTTATTTGATCAGTTACCAATCCCATCTGGAATATTGCTCTTGTTTTTTTGTTGATTTTAATTGCCTTTTATATATTAGGGCAATTGATTATGATTGGGATAAGAGGAAAGGTAGATATACGAAAAAAAGTATATAAAATAATCGATATGATCGGTTTTTATCTTGGACCGGATCTGATATCTCTATCCTTTTTAGTCCTTGTCCTCGTCGTGCTCAGTATAATCTATGGTAATCATAGTTTTACATTTATGAATAGATCCCTCATTGTCCCATTAGTTGTCTTTGGTGGTTTGTTAATATTCGGGGTATCGACCCGAATACATAGGCTTCTCTATGGTGGGAGAGGTGAGATAAAGGAGATTGTGGATTTTGCGCTCAAGATGACAAGGGATTGGTTGCCCCTATTGATTATACTCCTGATTTATGAAAACCTCCACGATATGACAGACTTGATTCATCCCGATACCTTAGATGGGGAACTGAGGAGGATTGATATGGCCATTTTCGGAGTTGACCCCACATTATATCTTGAGCGGTTTATTACACCTGTACTAAATGATTATATGACCATCTCATATGCTCCATTCTTTTTATACCCGGCTATTATCCTTGGGGTAATCTATAAAAAAGGAGATATTATTAAGTTTCGTGAATTAGCACTTGCCTTCGAGATATGTGTGATTATCGGATTTCTTGGATATATTATAGTTCCAGCAGTTGGTCCAAGATATTTTATGGCTAATGAATATACAGTATCTTTGAACGGATATATTACCGAGATAGGGTTTAAGGCGTGGAATTCGATAGAGTCTGTCAAAAGGGACTGTTTCCCTTCCCTTCATACTGCAATGAGCACAATCAGCCTTGTGTATTTCTACAGATTTAGAAATTTCTACAGAGGTGGAAAGATAGTCTTTCTGGTCTCAATACCACTGATAGTGAGTCTGTGGATATCAACAGTCTATCTTAGATATCACTGGGTTGTAGATGTCTTTGCAGGATGGGCTCTTGCACTCATCTGTGTAACTATCGCCCCTCGATTCATAAAGTGGTATTATTACAGAAAGAATGGCATAATACCCGAGGTTTCAACTGATCTTGCGAAAAATGGAAGATTTTAGTTTATTAATGCAGAAGTAAATCTATTTGAACAATCTGCTTTTAATTGCCCTCTTTTTCTGATAATCCCTTGTGAGTATGGGAAAGCGGCTGTTCAAGGCTATTAAAAACAATTCGATATATTTTTTTGTGGTTCTACTCCTTTGTCTCTTCAAGTTTATCCCAACCTTTTTGATGAGGCTAATCCTAAAATCCATTGCATTATTTGCATATTATTTACCGACGAGGGAGAATAGGATTGCAAGGCTAAATCTCGCTCAGTTCTTCGATGAAAAGACATCCGAAAAGATAAGGAAGGATATGTATCTCAACTGGGCAAGGTCTCTCGAGGAGATTCTGAGGGTCATAGTCAAGGGGGAGGATGTAGATAAATTTGTGACAATGGTTGAAGGTTCAAGGGAGGTTCTGGATGAGGCATTGCAAAAAAGGAGTGGTGTTATTTATTTTACAGCACATATGGGAAACTGGGAGTTGATGGCGATATATCTCGCGCGGTGTGGATATGATATCAATACCATCGCAAAAGAGAGTTATGACCGGAGGTTTACAGAGTTGATAAGGAGGTTCAGGGAGGACAATAAGGTAAAATGTATCTTCAGAAACGAAGACAACATTATGGAGAGGATAGAAAATGTATTGCGTTCTAATGGCATAATGGGTTTTCTGATAGACCAGAATACAAAGGTTCTGTCTGTGGATGTGAATTTCATTGGTAGATTGGCGCCTACCCCTGTGGTACCGGTCAGGATTATGAAAAGGAATAATACACCTTCGATTGTAGGTTATATCCATAGAAGGGACAAAAAGAACATTATAGAGATAAGGAGGCTTGAATATTCTCATAGTGAAGATGAGAGAGTAATACTGGAGAGGATAAACGGCATTATATCGGAAGGTATAATGAAATACCCCTCTGAGTGGATATGGATACACAATAGATGGAACATACCGTAGAGGGTTTTACAAAAAGAACCCACCGACCACTGACCACCGATAACCGACACGGATTAATTCCCCTCTCATAAAAACAAATGGATAAGTGGGAAGTGGGAACAATAATAAATGGGTAAATGGATAAGTGGGAAATGAGTAAGTGAAAATTTCTCTACCGTAGATGAGTATCCTGAAAGGACCACCGACCACGGACCACTGACACGGAGTAGTTCCCCTCTCGTAGAGGGGTGGCAGAGGAACTCTGACGGGGTGTTATGGGATTGAAAAACCTTTGACAATCCTCTGGTATATATGATACATTTTTAATATGAATTCTGGCACTTATGTAAAGGCATTTGGATACCTGTAAAAATATTCTGGAGGTACTTATGAGAGCGTTTTCGGTATTTATAGTTTTGCTAATTCTATCTTATGCAAGTACAGTTCATTCTCAGGAGGACGGAGAGAGTTTAGTTAATAAAGGTTATGAACTCTTAAATGAGGGGAAGTACTTAGAGGCAAAAGATGCTTTTGAAAAGGCACTAAAGATAGGAGAGAGGGAGAATAACAGGGAGATACAATTTTTCTCTCTTGTGGGAATTGGGAGGGTATATGGCGATACAGGTAAATTTGATGAGGCTATTATTTATTTTGAGAAGGCAATAAAATATGCTGGGAGTGATGAGGAGAAGGCTCTAATCTACAACAACCTTGGTATGGCATACGATGATAAAGGCGACTATGATAAGGCGATTGAGTATTATAAGAAGGCTCTGGATATATTTCTTAAGGTCTATGAATCAATAAATGGTATTCATCCATCTGTTGCCACTACTTACAACGGTCTTGGTGAGGCATATCGTAATAAAGGCGAATATGATAAGGCGATAGAGTATTATAAGAAGGCTCTGGATATAAGACTCAAGGTCTATGAATCAATAAATGGTATTCATCCATTAGTTGCCACTACTTACAACAACCTTGGTCTGGCATATAAAGATAAGGGAGATTATGAAAACGCCCTCAAATACCTTAAAAAGGGTGTTGAGATAATCGAGGAGATAAGGAAGAATATCTTCAAGACCTCAACTGAAAAGGAACAGATTCTGTATTGCTTCAGCGTAAATTTGACAAAATGGCTTTATCGGTTAAGTTGGTTTTGTTGTAATACTCTATCCTCTTTTGTCTTCCCAGTCTAAGCTTCTCCTCTCTACTTTTTATTATCTCCTCCTTTCTCCCCTCCATTACATCCTTAGGCGTTACATATCCCAGGGCACTGTGCAATCGCTTTGTGTTGTAATACTCCACATACCTATCTATTACTCTCCTCGCATCCTCTATGCTTACCATACTCTCCTTCTCTATACACTCCTCTTTTATCGCCCGATGATACCTCTCTATCTTTCCGTTACTCTGCGGATAATTTACAGATGTATATGTGTGTCTCAGTCCTACTGCCCTTATATACTCCCTGTACTCCTTCGACTTATACTGACTCCCGTTATCGCTTATTATCCTCGGCTTTGCATCAGGATATTTATTAAGCCCATTCTCTATTACTAACTCCACATCCCTGTCCTCCATACTCCCTCTCAATTCATAACTAACTACATACCGACTATACCCGTCCAATACTGATATCAGAAACAGATGCTTGCCCATCACATTCACATACTTTATGTCTGTATGCCACTCCTCATTAACCCCAGATGGTTGTTTATAACCCATTCCCTTCTTATTCTCCTTCACCTTCACCTCTTCCCTCTTCTTTAATAATCCCCTCCGCCTCAATACACGATACACACTCGATGGTGTCGCATATACCACATCCTCATCTATCATCTTATAGCACATCCTCCTGTATCCATCCAGCTCGTTATAATGCTCAACATAATATCTCACTATCGCCTCCTCTTCCTCCGGTGTCAGCCAGTGCCCTTTGGGAATACATTTGTTATGTTCATTAGGTTTTCCATATCTGTTTTCCCAGTCATAATACCTCTGCCTGCTTATACCAAGTTGACTTATGAGTCTGCTCTTATTTATCCCTGTCATCTCATTTAGCCTCTTTATCTCTTCCACTATATTGTCCCTCACATCTGGTTCTACCCATTCACTCCTTATATCTCCCCATCTGCACTTTTTTTTAATGCAATATTCTCCTCTGTTAAGATTGCTATCACATCCTGTTGTCTCTTGATCTTCTCCAATAGCCTTTTCTCTTTGCTGTTGACCTTATTGTTATTGCCATTATTCTTGAATGCCTCCACGCCTCTTTCAAAAAATTCCTTTTCCCATCTGTAATATACATTAGGGGATAAGTTATACTTTTCACACACTTCAGATACAGAGATATGATTTTTGAGTACTTCTCTTATAATCTGAACTTTTTGCTCTGGCGTAAATCTTCTTCTTTTTTCTTGGTTCATCTTTGACCTCCTTCTGGTTACTTGTTACTAACTTAACCAAAATATGCCGTTTGTCAAATTCCATCTGAAGCAGGACAGCCAATCTATATGGACCTCAGGTGGAGCCAAAGTACTTAGATGATAATTATCTCCTTCTAAAACTACTTGTTGAGGCCTCCAACTCTCAAGTATTAAGCTCTCACCTCAAGAGATGGGAGGATTCTGTCTACTTCACTCCAGGTGAGTGGTATAATCACTATCCAAAAAGATTATTACATAACAACACAAAGATACTTTCCAATCCAGGGATATGCAAAAATGGTATAGCCAACCCAGCACTTATCAAAACAGGGGATACATATTACCTCTTCTATGATTGTATAATTAACAAACAGAATATCAGGACATCTCTTGCGACAGGAAAAGATATTGATAGTTTGAAAGACAATGGATGGATATTGAAAAATAATATAGTTGATTCTAAGAATCTATATCTTGCTGAAAATCCATATATCATTATGGGCGAGTCAAACAACTATAATTTATTTTTGTTCGACAGAGATCAGAAAACTTTATTCAAATTTTTCTCTTCTACTCTCTGGAATTGGGAACTCTCATCAGATCCATCTATATCCCTTAAAGACTCTACAATCAGCGACTACTTCATAATAAATGACAAAACCGAACATCACCTTTATTATATAGATACTCAGGACCCAAACATAATAAACGAACTGAACATTGATAAAAATGATAAAAGACCTGTTCTTGTCGGTAAGAAATTTATGAGATTCGACTCTATTGCAGGAGATAAGATTGACGGGATTCCGTTCTTTCTTATAAGGACAAAACTGCCAGCAAGGACAGATACACTACTTGCAGTTAGATGCAAAGAGGATGAGAGTATGATCCTCTACTCAGAACCACTTATGATTGAAAATATCAATCAGGATTCGGGAAATCCTATTAAGAATGATTATTTTATTTTCAAAGATAATAACTCCCATTATCTACTCTATACATCGCCAGATAATCAATCTACTTCAATATTCATCTCAAAATTTGATATAAAAGAAATACAAACAAAGATAAAGGAAATATGTAAATAAAATATGAGGAGGGTTATATGAGTCTATCAGAGAAAAGTGAGAATATCAGCCAGAGATGGGATATGGAGTGGATAAATTATTTCAGGACTGAGAGCACAAAGACACACTTCTCTCTACCAGATGATTTCGCACAGCCAGATAAGATGCTCATTAAGAATATGTCCCCCAGAGAGGTATTTGACCTCAAATTCGAAAAGGACAAAAATGCATTAGGTGGACTCTGTATATGGGTAAGTGGCAGTGATATCGTAGATAAAAATATCTTCGAGATGGGTTGTGGGTGTGGATATCTCGGAAAGCAACTTGGTCTCATCTGTAAAGAGTACTTAGGTATAGACCATTCGAGGCTTGCCCTCTATATCGCAAGACTTACCTCTCCATCGAATTGCAATTATTATCATACATCGGAGATTGACGAAGTCAGAAAAAGCTTCAAAGGCAGATTCAATACAATGATAGGCAGGTATTTCTTCATACATCAGAATTACGAGAGCCTAAAAGAGATATTGAATCTCGCACACATACTCTTGAAAATTGGGGGCTGAATCTGGGCAGACTTCTTCCTGAAAACGCCAAAATGCACTGGTAAAATATATCCCGCAAAAACCAGAGGTGAAGAGCTCTCCTGTGCATATGAATTTACCGATGAGGAGATAGAGACAGTCTGTAAGACTCATAATTTCAGGATTATATCAATCGAAAGAAGCGAGGAACTCGAGAGGAAGTTTGTCTGCCTTGAAAAATACTAAGGTAAGACTGTATAAAGTCCCTTCCAGAGGGGTTTGAAGCCTTGCGGAGACTTCTCGTCCTTTATGTGTGCCTCGAAGGCATAATCGCCGGGTTTTTCGAACTTATATTTTATTACTGGATTCTTGGCATAATTCTGGAGCATCACCCAATCCTCGGGATTCCTCTTTACCCAGAACTGAACCTCAGGCATTGATGGGGGCAGGTATCTCACCATAATCTCAATCTCATCTCCCACCCTGTAAGAATTTCGCTCAGGATTCAACTGGAGTTCTGGTCCACCCTTGCAGGCTAAATAAGAACTTAACATTGCAAGAAGTGGAATATAGAAGAATCTCCTCATTCTCATCTCCCTCTTCCTCCTGTAATACTCATAGATGTTATCATATATTTTATACAACTTCTTCTCTTCAACCTCCCAGTTCAGTTCGGACGCCGCAGCCCTTGTATTCTCCCTCAACCTCGACAATTCGGTCTCATTCTCGAATATACTTTTCAATGTCTTTGCAAGTTCAAATGGCCTCTTCATATCCGCAGTTATTACAACTCCGTATCTCTCGTTCATCTTTTTGAAAAATGGGAGGTCATTTGAAATTACCGGTACACCTGATAAGATAAATTCAAAGAACTTATTCGGTGAGCAGTAGAAATGATTCTCATCTATTGGCTCATAAGGGATGATTCCCAGGTCTGCACCCGCAGTATATTTCAGAATCTCCGACGATGGGACCGCACCCATAAAATACACCCTCTTCTTCAGTCTCTCCTTCTTTACAATCTTTTTGAGCTCCTCCTCATAGTCACCATATCCAATAAGCACAAGTTTTATATTATCTCCTACATACTTGAAGGCCCTGACAATGTTCGAAAGATTCCTCTCATAAGATATCCATCCCTGAAACAGGACTATTCTATCCTCTGCTTTCAAACCCAGTCTCTCTCTCAACAGATTACGATATTCATCGGGATTTAATCCCTCTTCCAGCTTTGTGCAATTCATTATAACACCTACATCCTGTATCCTATACCTCCTCTTCATTATATCGGCAATAAATTCATTTACGGTTATTACATAATCGGCGTATTTTATATACATCGCCTCATTCAATAGACTCCTGATTCTGAGTCTTAGGGGCAGGACCTTCTGAGATGGATACAATTCGTGGGCGTCATATATCAATGGGACATCTCTCGTAGCCGAGAGCAGGATCGCGGGTTTCAGGACAGGGAGATCGTGGCAGTGAATTATATCAAATTCGAACTGCGCTGCCTTCTCGTATATAAACCTCTCGAAGGGCGAAAGCGTCAGAAATCTATTCGCGAATATAACAAAACCTCTATTTACACCATATCTTACAATCCTGTTTTCGGGCAGGAACCTCCGTATCAGTTTCAGCCTATAGTCATCCCAGTCATAGACATACCTGTGAATATCTATACCCTTGTACGAGTAGTGCTCCTCCTTCTTGCACTCGAATCCAGAGAGAAGAGTCACCCTATAATCCCTCTTTATCAGACTCTCTGCCTCGAGCAGAATCCTCCTGTCTATCATAAAGATATCGGGGGCTATCATCAGGACTCTCATAACTTCACAACCTCTTCGTATAAATCGGTTATGGACCTTACAAAAGTCTCTGCGCCGAATCGCTCTTTTATATTGTTGTGCATAAAGATGGGGTCGAATCTCTCATAATTATTTATTACATCAACCACCGCCTCATAGAATTCATCCTCGTCGTCCACATCCACTATCCTGCCAAGCCTCTCATCATTTATTATATACTCCGGTCCACCACACCTCGTTGCCACCACAGGCTTACCACAGGATAAAGCCTCGGCTACTACTACCCCAAACATCTCTGATCTACTTGGTAATAATAAGATATCGCTTTTTTGCATATATTCAGATACAGAATCAACCCTATCAATAATTTTAATAATTTTACCAAGACCTAATTCATTTATTAAAGAATCCATTTTATTTCTTAACTCCCCTCTTCCTATAACAGTTAAATCACAATTTATTCCATTCAGGATCAACCTTTTAATAAGCCGTATTAATAGTAGTGGATTTTTCCTATCATCAAGTGAACCCACAAATAGAAATCTTATAGGACTATGAAGAGTACTGATGTTCCTCTTTACATCAAAAGATGGTGAGTGAATTACATTAGGTATAACTAATAACTTAGACTTTAAATTCAGAGGTAAAAATCTCGACACATCATCCATAGCCATCGGACTTACACAGACAATGCGTATAGCATTATTACAGGCATCTATAACCTTACTCAATACCAGAGGGTTACTCACATAATCGGCAAAGGGTGCCATATGCTCTGTAATTATATAGGGAATTCGGAGTCTCTCCCATATAGCCTTTGCTGCACTCCCGTCGATATAAGCAGTATGGGCGTGGACGAGATCAAACTTGAAATCCCTCCAGACATCGAACAACACACTCATAACAGCTTGTGAATAAGTATGCCAATGAGTGATAAACCTGAATGGACCTCCCACTCTATAAGGGGGATAAAGCACCTTCACCCCCTCCCACTCCTCCCATTTTACCTTCTTTATCTCCTCCCAGTACACCCTGTTGGCATCTTTAAATTTCTTAGGATTGAGGGTATTCATCCAGAAGGGTCTGCAGGATATTACCCTCACATCTATATCAGAATACTTAAGAAGTGCCT
>Ga0078972_1005956_pt1 | contig 29922 bp, 20 predicted proteins | sample YelNatPaOPGAMG01_FD_67568 | JGI IMG/M metagenome (GOLD analysis project Ga0078972, IMG submission 67568) | Hot spring thermophilic microbial communities from Obsidian Pool, Yellowstone National Park, USA - OP-RAMG-01 (SPADES assembly) (version 2) | ecosystem: Environmental > Aquatic > Thermal... | reverse complement strand
GTGAATTATGAATCATTTAATTATCAAACATTAAGCTGATTAAAGGTTGAGAGAGACAAGAGGTTAGGTCATTAAATTAGTTCATTAAACATGGAGTAATATTTATTTAGGTTTTAATGTGGTGAAAAACCTTACAGGAGGAGTTTGCCTTTTTCCCTTTATTTTTTTGACTAAATAACTTTAGATAAAATATAATCCTATTAGAGTATATGTTGGGGAATTTCTAAGGAATTTCTAATTCTGGGTGAGGGAGGAATTTCTAGGGAATTTCTAATAAAATTTATATTAACGAGAATTGCTTTTCTGTCTTCGCATTATTATATCTAAAAGCTATAAGTGTTACATCATCTTCAGTGTACATTCCATTTGCGAATATATTGGCAAAGTCCAAAATAGCTTCTACAAAACCTTCTGGTGATAAATGCATATTATTTTGTATAGCATTATAAATCTCTTTTTCACCGAATTGGATTCCATCTTCATTTTTCAGCTCCAAAAGTCCATCTGTAAATAGAAACATCATATCTCCGTCTTCAATAGCTAATTTCTGATTCTGATATAAAGCTTCTGGAACCATACCAAGAGCAGGACCGGGTTCAACCTTAAATTCCTCAAAATGTGAGCCATGACTCTTTATAATAAAGGGATTTGGATGACCAGCACTTGCACAAGTTACCATTTCTTTTTGTGTGTTGATTACAAGACAAAGAGCGGTGATAAAAATCTGCAAATTGCTTTCGGACATTAAATTACAAAAACGGTTATTCATCTGAAACAATAGATCATCGGGGTTAGGATAATATCTAACAAGTTGGATAAAGAACGTTTTTACAATGCCTGTGATCATCGCTGCTTGTGGACCATGTCCCATAACATCACAAACTAAAACAGCAACTAATGATGGCGTAATCTCCTGAATATCAAAAAAATCTCCTCCAATTATCAATGATGGAACGTATCTATAGAAAAACTCAAGTTTTGGGATTTTAGGCAATTCTTGTGGCAGAAGTGCCTGTTGAACGTCCTTTGCCAGTGCTAATTCATATTCAAACTGCTTGTTAGCCTTGATCAGTTCATCTTGAAGTTCCTTTATCCGTAGTAAGGACTTAACTCTTGCCAACAATTCGTATCTATCCACAGGTTTTGTTATAAAATCATTAGCACCATTATCAAGCGATTGGATCTTCCTGTCATCTAACGCAGTAACCATAATGATAGGCGTTAAATTATCGTTGAAATCGCTCCGAATTCGTCTGCAAACTTCATTGCCATCTATCACTGGCATCATTATATCAAGTAATATCAGATCAGGCTTTTCTATTTCAAATTTTTTTAATGCCTCCTCTCCACTGTAAGCTTTAATGATAGTATATTCTTCTGGTTTTAAATATCCTTCTAAAACCTTAACATTTATCGGCAGATCATCTACAATAAGTATTTTACGCTCTGAATTATTATTAGACATTGTAAATATTAGATATTATTAAATATGATGTCAAATCTACGAAATCTCATGTTTCTTAATTACATCTTCAACTATCAGTGGCAATTGACGAGTATCAATAGGCTTGCTTATATAAGCATCGCATCCAGCGGAAAGTATACGTTCTTTATCGCCTTTCATAGCATAAGCGGTCACAGCAATTATTGGAATATCTTTGGTATCTTGGCGATTTTTAAGCATTTTGACTAATTCTATTCCTCCCAAATTTGGAAGTTGTATATCTAGGAGAATAACATCAGGTTTATTGTCTTGAAGATATTTCAATGATTCTTCTGCGGTTACTGCTTCTATAACCTCATATTTATTAGCTTCTAGGATTATCTTTACCAATTTTCTATTCTTGTCATTATCCTCAACGACCAGGACTTTTTTAGGCATTATCAAACACCTACTTTTTAAATCTCTCTATATCCCTTATAGCTTGGAGAATATGCTCTTTTGCATCCTCGCCCTTTTGGACTATGGATTTAACTTTGCTATTTAGCTGTTCCCTATCTTCTGGCGTGATCTCTTTTATTGTGCTTATTATAATTGGTATTTTTTCTATCTCTGAGTTTTCTCGTATAGCTTTGACGACATCAAAACCGTTCTTTCCGGGCATCATCAAATCCAATATTATCAGATCAGGCTTTTCTTTAATTGTCAATTCTATTCCATCATCACCATTATAGGCTTTTATAACGTTAAAGTCCTCATTAGTAAGGATTGACTCCATAAGCCTAATATCTTCCTCATTGTCATCTATTATAAGCACTTTTGGGTTTTGCTGTTTTACCGACAATTCTATTTTATCTAATATCCCTATAAGCTGTTCTTTATCAACGGGTTTGACTAAATAACCGACCGATCCTAAGCTAAAGCCGAGACTTTCATCATCAACGATAGAAACTATTATAATCGGTATATGACTTGTATTTGGGAAGTTTTTCAATTCCTGCATCACTTGCCAGCCGTCTTTCTTCGGCAACATTATGTCCAATGTAATGGCGAAAGGTAATATCTCTTTTGCCTTTTTTATTGCATCTTCACCGTCTATCGCGATCTCGGTATCATATCCTGCTTCTGTTAGATATATACAAAGCAGTTGTGCTGCATGTTCATTATCCTCAACGACGAGAATTTTTTTCCCTTTATGTGCTTTTCTTGCTTGAATCTGTATCGGTTCGTGTGCGTGACTTTCTACCAAAGCTTCTTGTTCATGTTTTATTTTTGGTATCGTAAATGAAAATTTACTGCCACGCCCTAATCCTTCGCTTTCAACCCAAATCTTCCCGCCGTGTAATTCAACAAGACGTTTGGTCAATGCAAGCCCTAACCCAGTCCCTTCATACTGCCTTGATTGAGAGGAATCAAGCTGTTTGAATTCATCAAAAATTACCTCAAAATTTTTCGGCTCAATACCTATACCAGTGTCTTGGACGGAAATAATAAACTTTTCGTCATCACAATCAGCGACAACAGTTATGCTACCTTCTATTGTAAATTTTATCGCATTTGAAAGCAGATTATACATTATTTGTTTGAATTTGACCTGATCCGCATAGATGTTTGTAACATTATCAGAGATAAAAACCTGCATAGCAAGACCCTTTTTATTCACCATATCTCTAATTATGGATTGGATTTCATCTAACGCATCTCTTAATGAGAATTCCTCAAGCTGAAGTTCCATCTTTCCAGATTCTACTTTTGACAGATCAAGAATGTCATTGATCATCTGCAATAGATGTTTTCCGCTTTCGTAAATATCAATGACAGCAGACTTTTGATCTTCATTTAACTCACCACATAGACCATCTCGCAATATTTCAGCAAACCCAATTATAGCATTTAAGGGAGTTCTTAGTTCATGTGACATATTGGCAAGAAATTCGCTTTTCATTCTATCGGCTTTTCTTAGTTTTATATTTGCAATCTCTAACTCGCGAGTCCTTTCTGATACCTTTCTCTCTAAATTTTGGTTCAACTCTGTTATCTCTAAATGTAATTTTGCGTTTTGGATAGCCATCGCGGTGCGATTAGCGAATGATCCTAACATTTTGAATTCTTCATCTGAAATCGGTCTTTTACTGAATAATGCAATAACGCCAAGCAATTCATCTCCAAGTATAAGCGGATAACCAGCAAATGCCATAATTCCTTCTCTTTTCATCCAGTCAGGATTATGAATATAACTATCTTTTATCAGATCATTTACCAAAGACGGTTTTCGCTCCTCTGCTATTCGTCCAACCCTCATAGCACCGATAGGGATTCTAAGATAGTCTTCATCTTTTGCATAAGCTCCAACTGTGACTTTAAGATGCAGGCATTTATCTTTATTTTTGCAAATATCAACATGAATGCAATCAGAACACAGATCGCCAACGTCAATAAGCCAAACTCTTGCAAATGCGGCGTCAAACGTTGTCCTTAGTGTCTCTACAACTATATTAAGCACATCAGAAAGCTTGAGATTTGATAGCATATTCAGTGCAACATTATCTAATGATGAACGTTTCGCAAGGTTTGATGCCATTTGATTGAACGATCTGGCAAGTTCGCCGATCTCATCTTTTGATTTTATCATAACTTCCTGATCAAGATCGCTGTCTGCCATACGCTTTGTCATATAAATTAATTGGCTTAGGGGAGATATAAATACTTTTCTCGCAATATATAGACCTAACAGATAAAAAACGGCTATTAGACATATTCCGGGTATGGTGACAAACCATATCATCTCCATTACAGGTGCATAAGCATTTTTAGATGGTTGACATGCTATAACTGACCAAGGAAGTTTAAGTTGGAAATCAGGTTTGTTAATTGATATTCTAGCGAAACCAACCATCATATTTGGTTTATCATCACCAGAAACAACGAACCAACCAGAATCTCCTAACTTTTGGCTTGGGATCATATATTTTTCTGTTCCATCACTTATCGGGATCATGTCCCTTGAAACAAACATCTCTCCGTTATCTGATAAGAGGACAACCTTCCCGCCTTCGCCAATATCAATGTTTTCTATCGCATCAAAGAGATGAGATACATCAAGGACGCCTTTCATAATTCCAACTATTTTACTTTTGGAAAAAACAGGGACACATATATCCATCGCAAACACTTTGGCACTTTGATCATAGCCAAATTTGCTTAAAAACAATTTCCCTTTGCCTTTGTTATATGTTTCCTGCCACCAATCCTCGTCAGCTTGCCAATAATCAGAAGTTTTATTCGTAGAAGCGACAAGTCTTCCTGATTTATCCGTCACAAGAACTTCTCCAAAAGAGCCCTCAACAGACTTAAACGCTTTCAACGTCATTGACAGTTCATTACTAAGCAATTGTTTCAACGGTTCATCTCTCTCTGTCAGATTTTTCCATCTATTTTCTATCTTTAAAACTTCCGCTGTATCAATTCTATTTGATTTTAATGACGCAGATTCTAAAAATGCTATGGTGGCAGGAAAGACGGATAATTGCTTGATGGATTTTATATCCTCAGTTAGCATTGTCCTTATGTTATCGCGAGCTTTTTCGGACAACTGTTGGAAGGTATTGCCCACAATTTCTTTTCTTTGAGAAATCCCAACATAATGGGTTATAAAGACAGCTATTAAAAGTGGAGCAATACCTGTCAAGACAAGTGTTATAATCAGTTTATAACGAATACCCATATTTTATCCTTATAAAAATATGCCTTATATTTTATTGTTTATTTAGTTTTAATTTCTGCCCACGTCGTAGTAATACTTGCTCTATAATCAACCGCAAGCACCATTTGGACGAATTCTAATTCAGGAAACAAACTGGGATTATTCCAAGAGCCTTCCCCTTGTTTAACTTCTTTAACACTCCAAATCAATTTATAATCTCTGCCTGCTCCATCATCATCGTCATTATATTGGACGTTAAATCCTATTTTTAGACCTGTTTTAGGTTTAATATTCCAACCAGAATTTTTCAGTGGAATGCCTGCCTCAACGATCCAGCCATCATTCGTTAATGTTCCAGTGGCGACTGTCTCAGTTTTTGGTCCTTGTGTAATGCCAACACAACCGCCAAGCAGACCAGCAGTAACTTTGACATCAGGATTTTGCCCAATAACATCAGCACCGATTGTAATTTGAGCGTCATTTACATCATAGGCGGACGCTTTGTCATTTTCACCATCTATATAGACTTCCACAGAATCGTCGTTCCAGACATCACAAGCCGAATTTTCTCCACTTTGAACTTTATTATCAGTGATCTCAGCTGCAAAGTAAATATACTTGTCATCTGCGGTCACAGCAAATTTCAAAGATGCGTTTTTATTGTCAGGAGCTGGAACAGTCGCGTCTTTGGCTTCTATTCTATGCCATGTCGCGTGTTTCCAAGCTAAATCATTGAGTTTTCCATCAATTACTATTGAGTTTGGAAAGGCACATTTAATAAGCACACCATAAACATCTCCGCTGGTATCACCTTTAATAACTTCACCTGATTGGACATTATTAGAAAAGAAACATAAGATAATTAAAAATCCGATAAAAATTAAAAAAGACAAGTTTTTAGACATGATACTCCCTCCTACCTTTCACTTGTGATAATTATTCTTGCCTTATAACTACCATTATAAGCTATTATATCACTTAATATTCTACTTTCAAGATTAAATTAGTACGTTAAATACAGAAAACCTATCCCAAGTTTTCCTTTGACTATATGTCACTATTATGATAAAATATTGATACAATTGAAAGTCAAAATCATTAAAAGTTTTCAGTATTCAGTTTATAATCATTATTATCTCTGTTTTTTCTGAAAACTAAAAATTTAAGACCAAAAATTATCTATGTTACCGCAAATCTTAAAAAAGGATATTTCATGGAATTTTAGAACCAGCGGATTCTTTAGGAATTATTTTGTAATTGGAATAATCGCTTTATCTATAATATTTCTACTCTATTCTAACTGGGTGACAAGGAGATTGGAGCGCGAAATATCAAATTTTTCTATGATGTTAGGTAATTTTGTCGCTAAGCTAACTACCGTTGCAGATAAGGAAACCAGCGAGGCAGGTCAAGTTATTATCAAACAGTTAAATTTTCCATATATTGTGACTGATGCAGATGGAAATCCAGTTGTCGCCAGAAATATAGGAACAGGTCTCAGAGAAAAAATAATAACAGGAACTCTATCAGAAGCAGAAAAACAACGCGTTGAAAAGATGATAGCAAAAATGGATAAAGTCCATACTCCTATTGCTATGAAGGGGCTTGAACAAGATAGGACAATAATCGGTTATATTTATTATGATCAGACAAAATGGGCACTTAATCAAGGATCGTCATTTGTCCTTACCGATGTTTCGGGAGAGGCTATCTTTTGGAAAAATATAGGTCCTGAAAAGAGGGGTATAAAGGGCGTAGAAGCATCAAAAGATGATTTAAGAAAATTCATTGAACAAGCTAAGAGGAAGGGATTATCAACAACAATTCAATTTAATCCCAATGTGGAAAAGACATATTATTTTCATTATGGAAATACAGGCATCATACATGAAATTCAATGGTGGATGCCATTGGCTCAGATGGGATTAGTTATTATATTTCTTACCGTTGGATTTATCGCTTATCAACGTATAAAATATAACGAACAGCAAGCAATTTGGGCAGGGCTTGCAAAAGAAACCGCTCATCAGCTTGGAACGCCGATCTCTTCTTTAATGGGATGGTTAGACATCCTTGAAGATAAAACGAAAGATGGGGATGAGGATTTAAAGTCTATTCTTAAAGACATGCAAAATGATCTCCAAAGGCTTAGAGACATAACATCAAGGTTCGGTGAGGTCGGATCAATACCGAAACGGGAATTACTTGATATTTCAGAGATAATACATAGAGCTGTTGTATATTTTCAAAAACGATTACCACATCGCAGAAAGCATGTAGAGATAATAGAGAGTTATCAAAATGTCCCAAAAGTCAGGGTAAATGAAAATCTTATTCAATGGGTTATTGAGAATCTTATAAGAAACTCCTTAGATGCGATTGATAAAGAGAATGGAGTAATACAGATCAAAACGGAGTATGAGCCGAAAAAGAACAACGTCCTTATCATTTATAAAGATAATGGAAAGGGTATTCCCCGAAAAAACAGAGATAAAATATTTTTGCCCGGTTATAGCACAAAAAAGCATGGTTGGGGTTTAGGGCTTGCAATAGTGAAGAGGATAATTGAAGGTTACCATGATGGGCATGTCCATCTTACAGAAAGTAGTTCTGACGGTTCAACTTTTGTTATTGAATTACCGACTAACTAATATGATTTGATAACTAATATGATTTAACTAATATGATTGGAGATAAAATGAAATTTGATTAAAATTTATATCTTAAAAGTGAAAGAAGGGTTGCTTTATAATGAAAATAGAGAATAGAAAGGTATTATGGATAGATGATGAGGTAGATGGTCTGAAATCGCATATAGATTTTCTTAGAGGAAAAGGGTATGACGTCACACCTGTTTCTAACAGCGACGATGCTTTATCTCTCGTAAAAGAAAATCAATATGATGCGGTATTGCTTGATCAAATTATGCCCGGTCGTCAGGGGATTAATACATTGCCGTTAATCAAGGAAATTGAGCCATCTTTGCCTGTTATAATGATAACTAAAAGCGATGAAGAAGAATTGATGGATGAGGCTATTAGAAATCGTATTAGCGAATTTTTAGTGAAACCTCTTAGCCCCAGCACTATTTTATCAGTTCTTAAACGTATATTAGATCAAGATAAGATTATTGGCACAAAAGTCCCACAGGATTATACAATAGATTTTAACAATATTAGGGCAATGATGGATAGAGCATTGGATTGGAGGGATTGGATAGAGATATATCTTAAACTTGTTGAATGGGATTTGGAGTTTGATCAGATAGAAAAGACCGGTTTGGAAGAAGCACATACTGAACTCAAAAAAGATTGCAACGCATTATTTTCGTCATATATAGAGAAAGAATACACCAATTGGTTAAATGGGATCAATTCACCAACTCTGTCAGTTGATATACTTGATAAATATGTGATTCCCTTATTGCGCGAAAACGAGCAGGTCTATTTCATCGTAGTTGATTGTCTGCGTATGGATCAATGGTTTACTATTGAAAATCTGCTCAGACCATACTTCCATATAACACGTGATTATTACTATTCTATACTTCCAAGTGCAACGCTTTATTCCCGTAACGCCATATTTAGCGGATTGTTTCCAAGAGAGATAGAGCAAAAATATCCAAAATATTGGGAAGAGAATCCAGAAGAGGAGACAAGCACTAATCAATATGAAAAGAAACTCTTGGAGATCAAAATTGAACAAACAGGGCTTAAATTAAGACCACCTTTAAGGTATTTCAAGATATTTGATGCCAGAGGTGGAGAAGAATATATACAGCATGTTTCATCAGCGGGAACAGTTAGCCTTGCAGCGCTTGTCGTCAATTTTATTGATATACTTACACATAAAAGATCTCAGATAGACATACTTCAACAGATTTCTCCAGATGAACCTGCTTTCAGATCACTTACAAAGTCATGGTTTCTACATTCAGCTTTGTTTGAGATATTAAAAATCATCGCACAAAGGGACGTTACTGTTATTCTCACATCTGACCATGGCTCAGTGCTCAGCAATAGGGCTTCAAGGGCGTTTGGCAATCGTGAAACGTCAACAAGCCTTAGATTTAAAATGGGGAATAACCTTGGATGTAATCCAGACGAGGCAATACATATAACTGATCCAAAATTATATAAACTTCCCGGCGGAAGTATAGGAAAGAATTATATTCTGGCGAAAGAAGACTATTATTTTGTCTATCCAAATCAATTCCATGAATACAAAAGGCAGTTTAAAGGTGGGTTTCAACATGGCGGAATATCAATGGAAGAGATGATTTTGCCATGTGTAACTATGAAACCAAGATAATTATAGATTATAGGTTATAGATGTTAGATAGTTAAATATGTTAGACATCTAAAATATGAGGGGCAAAAGAAATGATATTTGATTCATTTTGGGGTTTATTCTCAAATGACATCGCTATTGACCTTGGGACAGCGACAACGCTTGTCTATGTTCGTGGCAAAGGGATCGTGCTTTGTGAGCCATCTGTTGTCGCTGTTGATAAGAACAGTAGGCGAGTAATTGCAGTCGGCAACGAAGCTAAGCAGATGCTTGGCAAAACTCCCATAAATATTGAGGCAATAAGACCTTTAAGAGATGGTGTTATTGCGGATTTTGATATTACTGAGAGTATGATAAGACATTTCATCCGAAAGGTTCACAACAGCCGAAGGATGAGCAGACCAAGAATGATCATAGGCATACCATCAGGCATTACTGAGGTTGAAAGACGGGCAGTTCGTGAATCTGCTGAGAGAGCGGGAGCAAGGGAGGTATATCTAATCACAGAACCTATGGCAGCTGCAATAGGAGCTGGTTTGCCTGTTCAAGAACCCGCGGGAAATATGGTAGTTGACATCGGCGGAGGGACAACAGAGGTTGCTATAATATCACTTGGCGGAATTGTTGTATTTAAATCATCTAGGATAGCTGGTGATGAGCTTGACGAAGCGATCGTTCAATATATAAAGCGTGAATATAGTATGTCTATCGGTGAACGATCCGCAGAAGAAATAAAGATCAAAATCGGATCAGCTTTTCCTCTTGATCCTGAGGAAACGATTGAGCTTAAAGGACAGGACTTAGTCGCAGGATTGCCAAAAACACTCACTGTATCTTCACAAGAGATAAGAGCTGCATTGAAAGAACCTGTATCTGAGATCATATTTGCTATTCGTCAAACGCTTGAAAAAACGCCCCCTGAATTAGCAGCTGACATCGTTGAAAGAGGCATGATTTTAACTGGTGGGGGAGCTTTGCTAAGAGGGCTTGATCAACTGATAAGTGAGGAAACAAAACTGCCTGTTTTTAGAGCTGAAAGATCAATAGAATGTGTTGTGCTTGGTGCTGGAAGGGCTTTAGAGGAGCTTGATAAACTGAGGGGTGTATTAGCTTCACCCGGTCCAGGAGAACATTAAAAAATAATGTCTTTTTTTACAAGCAAATATAAGAATTTTATCATACTTATATGTCTATGTGTTATCTCGCTTATTCTTATATGGTCATATGTTCCTAACCGAGATGTTGATGTAATCAGTTCTATTGATAGCATCAATAACCCTGTGAAAAATGCTCTTACTATTTTTATTGTTCCAAATCAAATTATAGAAAGAGGTTTTAGCTATCTAACAGGTAAATTAGTTGACGCAGGAGACTATATCGTAAGATTATTTAGAAAACCTATTGAAGAAGATGAATTTAACTCTCTCATAAGCAGTATAGAAAGCCTTAATATTCAGTTAGATGAAGAACGAAGAAAAAATAAAGAGTTGGAACAAATTTGGGGATTAAGTAAAGGATTAAAAGAAGCTGATCCAGCGTTTATGTTTGTTCCTGCAAGGGTTATTTCTGTAGATCCAACAGACTGGTTTAGGTATGTGACCATAAATAAAGGTAGAAATCAAGGCATAAACGTTGATATGGCGGTTATTACTCAAACTATGTATCCTCCCCCAAAACCAACTAATACCACAAAATTTGTAAAAGGTGCTGTTGTAGGAAAAGTTATCAGTATACAGTCAAACTCTGCCCGAGTTCAGCTTATAACTGACCGATTAAGCGTTGTTGCTGTCACAATAGGTCCGCAAAAAGACCTCGCACTTTTAAGGGGGCGACCTGAAAACGAGGATTGCACTATTGAAGAAGTCCCATCAACTACTCATGATCTAATAAACCAAGGCGATCCTGTGATAGTTGACGAAAGAAGCTCCATATTTCCATCGGGAATGCTTGTTGGTTGGATAAAATCAATTGATAAGGGAGTTCAGTTTTGCCATATTGAGGTTCAACCAGCCTTTAAATTCAGCCGACTAAATACTGTCCTTGTGGTGTTAAATTCTGGTAAATTATGAATAGAAAAGTTAAGATAATATTGCTGGTTTTGGGCTGTGCGATAATACAGACCAGCGTTGTGGCGCATTTCTCATTCTTTGGAAGCAAACTCAGCTTACCATTAGCTCTTACAATCTCTATTGCTTTATTAAAAGGTTCTTTTTACGGTGAGTTAGTAGGCTTTTTTTCTGGGTTATTGTGTGATTTATCCTCTGGCGGACCTTTCATAGGCGTTCAATCTTTTAGCTTGACTTTAATTGGTTATTTTGTGGGATTAATGCAGAAAAGATTTTATTCTGAAAGCATCGTAACTCAAATAGTATCGGGTTTTTCTGCAACAATAGCTGATAAAATTATAACAATGCTCATCCTTGGTGCTTTGCTTTCAAGTTATGCATTCCCTAAGTTTAGGCTATGGGGGTTATTGTTAATTTTAATTATTAATCCTATACTTACCATTATCGTTTATCGTTTTTCTGTCCGAATTTTCAAAGGTGAAAACTAACAACTATGTTTACCGAAGAGTATCGTGAAACTCTAATTCGTAATAGGATAAAAGTTATTGCGATCATTGTTATTGTGGCATTTGGCATTACGATTTTACGGCTTGGATATTTACAAATAATGCAGAGAGATTATTATGTAAAAAAATCTACTGGAAACAGACTTCACCCTGTCCGTCTTACTCCCCCAAGGGGTATGATATATGATAGGCATAATGACACACCCATAGTTGATAATGAAACTGCTTTTGATGTTTGTATTCTTCCAGACAAAGAAGATTATATATGGAAAACAAATGCTCGTAAAAATTTAATACTTAGTAAATTGGGAATTAACCCAGAGGATATATCAAAGAAGCTCAAAGAAAGTAGATGTAAAAGCTATGAACCAATAGTTATCAAGGAGAATATAGACAGTTCCCTTGCTGCCTTTATTAGTGAAAATAATCTGCATGTCCCTGAATTGATCGTCAGGGCAAGACCATCCAGAAATTATGAGAATATCGCCCCACATATAATTGGATATACAGCGCCAGTTAATGAAGAAGATTTGCGGAATGGCTATGCGATGAGTGATATGATAGGTAGAACGGGATTGGAATCCACCTATGAAAAATATCTCAGAGGTGATCTCGGTTGGAGAATGGTAGAGGTCAATACTTTTGGTCAAGTTGTCCGAGAATTGCCTTTGCCAACAAATGTGCAGGCTGGTCAAAACCTTTATCTAACACTTGATAGGTATTTGCAGAAGTCAGCAGAAGAAATAATGCGTGATAAAACTGGTGTCTTGATAGCTATGGACCCAAGAGACGGCGGGATATTAGCGATGGTAAGTAAACCAGATTTTGATCCTAGTATTTTCACAAGTGGAAATTCTACCGATGAGAAAAATTTGGTTATGAACGATCCTAACAAACCATTGTTGAATCGTGCAATTATGGGAGAGTATCCGCCGGGGTCAACCTTTAAGATAATATCCGCAACCGCAGCGCTTACAGAAGGGAAAATAACAGAACATACCTATTTCCATTGTAGTGGTGGAGTATATATAGGAAACCGCTTTTTTAGATGCCACAGTGTTCATGGTTCTGTAAGTATCAGAGAGGCTCTTCCTAAGTCCTGCAATTCCTTTTTCTATAATGTCGCATACAGGACAGGACTTACTGTTCCATTATTACATAAATATGCCAAGATGTTCGGTTTAGGAGATAAGACTGGGATTGATTTGCCCGGTGAAAAAAAAGGTAATATTCCCGAAAAAAGTCGTTATAGCACTGACAATGTTAATATGGTAATTGGTCAAGGGGCAGTGCTTGTAACACCGATACAGATGGCTAACGTGATCTCTGTCATAGCCAATAGGGGATTTTCATATAAACCACATTTTGTTGACTATTCTAAATCGCCCCAAAAACGAGATTTAAGCGATAAAAACGGAACAGAGGATTCTTACGAAAATTCCGAAATCACTAAACCTGAAATTTTGGTTGATATAAGGGATAAAGTCCCAATAGAAGTGATTGACCTTATACGTGATTCATTGCTTAATGTAGCAAAAACTGGGCTATGTAAATATGCTAAGATAAGGGATATAAACATCTGTGGCAAGACTGGCACTGCTCAAAATCCACATGGAAAAGCACACGCATGGTATATAGGATTTGCACCTTACGAAAACCCTAGAATTGTTGTAGTTGCTTTGGTGGAAAACTCTGGGCTTGGGTCAGAGAACGCTGCTCCTGTTGCAGGACAAATGTTTGCCCATTATTTCAAAAGAGAAGTCAAATTAGAAGATACAACAGTAGCTTTTAAGAGATGAAATACAGAAATTTATTATTTAGCGTAATATTATTATGAAGCAATATAGACTTAGGCAAAAATTACATGCGAAGGGCTTTGACCTAACTCTTTTTGTTACTGCATTACTTATAAGTGCATTTGGCATAGCAACTATATTTAGTGCGGTTTACTCAGGACCGAAAGGCGATGATAAGCTCTGGTTAGCACAGATCATACGTCTAATTGCAGCTTTAATCGCTATGTTTATAGTTTTGATACTAGACTATCGGCTGTTAAATGGAGTTGGATATATTCTGTATATTTTGGGCTTTTTTCTATTAGCATTTGTTCTCGCACTGCCAGAGCAATCCGGAGCGAGAAGATGGTTTATGGGAGGGGCAATTCAACCGTCGGAAATTGCACGAATTATAGTTATAATAGCTTTATCGCAGTTTTTAAATGAAAAAAAAGAAGTAGCGGAACAGCCAAAAACTTTTATCATAGCAGGTGCAATCGTCCTGACTTATATACTTATGATATTTTTACAGCCGTCATTAGGCTATGCTCTTACTCTTATTCCTGTTGCATTGGCAATGTTTTATGTCGGTGGAATTAAAAGATTCTATTTGATATTAGTAACTCTTATATTGTTTGTTTCAGCAGTCTCAACAATTCTTATATTATATAAAAATTGGGATTTTAAATCATTATCAGCTATAGCAAAATTAATATTTGGGATAATTATATATGCAATTTGTATGTCATTATTATACTACATCATATCTAAAACCCGTATTAAAGAAGGGGGAAAATGGGTCAAATATATTGCTTTATGCCTTCTTGGCGGAATATTGTTGGCAATGGCAGGTTCAGTAGTATTAAAGGATTATCAAAAAGCAAGGCTTATCGCTTTTGTTGATGCTGACTCTGATCCTGCTGGCTCGGGCTATCATATAATACAATCAAAAATAGCTATCGGCTCCGGAGGACTTTTTGGTCAAGGATATATGCGTGGAACTCAGAATAGATTAGACTTTCTCCCTGCTCAACATACGGATTTTATATTTTCTGTTATCGCTGAAGAATGGGGATTTTTTGGTTCACTAATTGTGCTTACTTTATATTTTATTCTAATTATGAGCGGATTAAAAACAGCTGCAACCGCAGAAGATTACTTCGGCACGCTTTTAGCAACTGGTTTTATCGCAATGATAACAACGCAATTTTTCTTAAATCTTGGCGTTACATTAGGGCTTATGCCTATAACTGGTGTTCCTCTTCCATTGATGAGTTACGGTGGCTCTTCTTTAATTTCAACTTTTACATCAATTGGATTATTGCTTAACATAAGATTGAGAAGATAAATGGTTAAATCTCTTTTAAACATATCAAGACCATCAAGATATATTGGAAATGAACTAAACACGGTCAAAAAAGACCTTAACGATTCTATGATAAGATTTGCCCTCGCATTTCCAGATATTTATGATGTCGGTATGTCTCATTTAGGGTTGAAAATACTCTATCATATACTCAATTCAAGAGATGATGTTTGGGCAGAAAGGGTATTTGCACCATGGATTGATATGGAAAAGAAAATGAGGGAAGAAAATATTGAACTTTTCAGTTTAGAATCATCTTCCCCTCTGAGAGACTTTGATTTTATTGGATTTTCGTTCCAATATGAGATGAGTTATACAAATGTCTTGAATATGCTTGATCTGGCAAAAATACCGCTTTTATCAAAAGATAGAGACAATAGCTATCCTTTAATTATCGCTGGTGGACCTTGCGTGTTTAATCCCGAACCGATGGCAGAATTTATAGATTTTTTTGTGATAGGTGATGGTGAAGAGGTTATACACGAAATTATTGAGTGCTATAAGTCAAACAGAAATGATAATAAAAGCTCAATTTTGCAAAAAATGGCTGATATAGAGGGAGTTTATGTGCCTTCGCTCTTTTCCACAGAAGAAAATCCCGATGGTATGCTAATTGTCAATAGTGAAAAGAGGATAAAAAAGCGAGTCATCAGTGATCTCAACGATTCACCATACCCAGTGAATTATATAGTCCCATTCATACGACCTATCCATGATCGTGTTGTGATAGAGGTTATGCGCGGTTGTTCAAGGGGATGTAGGTTTTGCCAAGCGGGCATGATATACCGTCCTGTAAGAGAAAGGAACTCATCTGTTGTCAAAGATTTAGCAGAAAAAGTCATTGAAAAAACGGGATATGAGGAACTTTCACTTTCAAGTTTAAGCACATGCGATCATAGCTCAATTAGTGATATAGTATCTGATCTTATTGAGTCTATTGTCAAAAAAAAGCATGTCTCCATTTCGTTGCCTAGTTTGAGAACCGATGCGTTTTCGCTTGACCTTGCACAAAAGATTGAAAGTGCAGGAAAGACTGGTCTGACTTTTGCCCCAGAAGTTGCATCAGATAGATTACGATATGTTATAAACAAAGATATATCAAGGGAACAACTACTATCAACCGTTAGAGACGCTTTCAAAAGTGGTTGGTTGACGATAAAGCTTTACTTTATGATCGGATTGCCTACTGAAACAGATGAAGACGTGCTTGAAATTCCCAAACTTATTAAAGAAGTCCTTGACGTCGCAAAAAATGAAAGTAGAAGGGCAAACCTCAGTGTTAGTGTGTCAACATTTGTGCCAAAAGCTCATACTCCATTCCAATGGGAAAAACAAGCGTCAATAGATGAGATTTTGCATAAACAAAAGCTTATAATGAGTAAAGTTGGCAAAAACAATCGCGTTGAAATAAGCTTTCATTCTCCTTATATCAGTTATCTTGAAGGGATATTTGCAAGGGGAGACAGAAAATTAGCTAAAGTTTTACTTGAAGCCTATAAGTTAGGTTGTAAACTTGACGGTTGGACGGAATTCTTTGATTTTCAGAAATGGCTTCAAGCATTTAATAAATGTGGAATTGACCCGAATATATATAATCAAGCTCGCGAAATCAATCATATCTTGCCATGGGACCATATAGACTCTGGTATAACAAAAGAATTCCTTATCTCTGAGAGAGATAAAGCATATAAAGCAGTTATGACAGAAGATTGTAGAAATGGCAGATGCTCAAAATGTGGTGTATGTGACAAAAGATCAGGGATTGAGATGAAATTAGATAGAACTCAGAAATCCGTTGATGTAAAACGAACAGAAACTGATTTGCCTAAAAAAGAACCAGTATCAAAAATTAGATTTCAATTTACAAAAGGCGATGAAGTTAAATTTATATCTCATCTTGATCTTGTGAATGTTTTTACTCGTGCTTTCAGAAGGGCAAATATCCCGATAGCCTATTCACAAGGTTTCAGTCCACACCCAAAGATCAGTTTTAGTTCCGCTTTGCCTGTTGGGACTACGAGTTTAGCGGAATTTGCAGATATTGAGCTTGAGGAAGATATTGATGTTGAAAAATTTGTATGTGATGTCAACTCTTTATTGCCTTCTGGCGTAAGTATAATAAAATCAAAAAAAATACCTTTAAGATCACCATCACTTATGTCTCAAATAAGCTTTGGGTCATATATTGTTCGCATACCAAAAATTGAATATGACACTGATATAGACTTAAATAAAAAGATTGAATTGATGAATTCCAGTGAACAAATAATAATCAATAGAAAACAAAAAAATAAACAGTCAAGTAAACAAGATCAGGATAAAATCAGTCAAATAGATATAAAGCCTTTTATAAAAAGTATCAAATTATCTGAAAATAACAACGGAACGTTGCAAATAGAGATGATAATTAAAGAAAGCGGGTCTGGAAAAGTTAGACCAGAGGAAATTACGAGCTTGTTACTCGGCGAATATGCCGATAATGACAAGCGATTTGATAAATCTTCTTCCCTTGATATTCAAAAAATTGATTTATTTATAGAAGATCGGGGGAGATTCTTTTCGCCTATGGACGTATTTTAGGGTAAAAGTTTTTTAATGGATTGGAGGACAAGGGATTGAGGATTAAGCACTCGGAAATTTTGAAATGGCTACCATTAATTAAAAATTCAGCTTTTCAAACTAAGAGTTTATTTTCTCTCTTTGATAAAGGGAGATGAGGGGGATTTAAACTTTTCTATTATCATTAAAATTAATTTGGCTTAACTCATTTTTAGTATTATGAGTTAGCAAATTTTAAGTCAAAAAGAGGATTGATGATATGATGAATTAATTCCCGTTAATCTTTTGACCTATAATCCTCCAATCAAAATTGGAGTAAAAGGTTATGTTAAAGGAAATAATTGTAAGCGATGACGAGTATGAAACAAGGGCTGCTTTGTTAGAAAACAAGGTTTTAGCAGAGCTTTTTATTGAAAGAAAGGGTGAGAGATATATTCTCGGTAACATCTATAAAGGCAGGGTGACAAGCGTTCTGCCCGGAATGCAAGCTGCCTTTGTGGATATTGGTTTGGATAGAAATGCCTTTCTTCATGTTTCTGACATTACACATCATCTTGAAGAATTTGAGGAGTTTGAGAATTCAATTGCTGTTGAGGAAAAAGGGACATCTAAAAAAGGTGGTGAGACAAAGAAAGGAGAACAACCTTCTATAAGGGACTTATTAAAGAAGGGTCAGGAAATCCTTGTTCAGATTGATAAAGAGCCTATGGACACAAAGGGTCCAAGAGTTACTGCTTATATCACATTGCCAGGACGCTACTTGGTTTATATGCCCACAGTAGAGCATATCGGCGTATCAAGAAAAATAGAAAGCGAAACTGAAAGACAAAGGCTTAAAGAAATAGTTGAACGTATAAGACCAAATAAAAATCAAGGATTTATAATTAGAACAGCAGCAGAAAATAAAGGGGAAGAAGAATTTCTATCGGATATGAAGTTTCTCACTGAACACTGGGAACAGATAAATAAAAAATCTCAAAATTCCTCTGCCCCATGTTTAATCCATGAAGATTTAGGATTAATATTCAGAGTTATTCGTGATGTTTTCACCCAAGATGTCTCGCAGTTTGTTATTGACTCAAAGAACGAATATAATAGAATTCTTGAATTCTTAGATAACCTTCTGCCTTCATTAAAACCAAAAGTTAAGCTATATGATAAAAATGAGCCTATATTTGAAGCTTATGGCATAGAAAAACAAATAAAAAAAGCACTTCGTCAAAAGATATGGCTTAAATCTGGCGGACATATAGTCATAAACCAGACAGAGGCTTTGGTTTCAATTGACGTCAATACTGGTAAATATGTTGGCAAAGAAAATGCCGATGAGACAATACTGAAAACTAACTTAGAAGCTGTTGCCGAAATTGCAAGACAACTACGTTTGAGGGATTTAGGCGGAATTATAATAATAGACTTTATTGATATGGATAAAGAAGAACATAAGACCAAAGTCTTAAAAACCTTAGAGGAAGCCCTTAAACGAGATAGATCAAGGACAAATATACTTCAAATTACAGAACTCGGATTAGTTGAGATGACAAGACAAAGAACTAGACCAAGCCTTATCAATATGTTTTGTCAACCATGTCCATACTGTCAGGGTGATGGCGTTGTTCTCTCAACTGATTCAACAAGCATTTCTATACTTAGAGATATTAAGACAATACACAATAGATATAAAGAAAAGCATATAAAGGTCTTAGCAAGTCCACCCGTTGCTTTCAGTTTAATGGATGAATATGGCAAAAAAATAAAAGACCTTGAATATGCACTTAAAATGAAGATTGACGTAGAAGAGGACCCTGATCTTCATATAGAAGATTATAAGATTATCTCTATGAAAGATAAAAGGGACCTAACTATTAACGACGAATCGGAATAATATAAAAATTAATTCAGTTAGGTATTAATTAGTAAAAATTATAGATTCTTTCAATAATTATACCATTTCTTAATTCAATTAAGTCATTTTGAGCGAAAAGAAGATTCTTCACTTCGTTCAGAACGACATTATTAATGATGTTTTTCAATTGGAAAATGATATTATTTCTTAGCTCTGATTATGACTTTTATAATCTCCATAGCCCAAAGTGGGAGTGAAGAGATAAGAATCACAAATCCCAATTCTGTTGGGCTTAATGGTTCAGTTTTAAACACCTTTTGGAAGAATGGAATATATATAACCGCAGTCTGCAATATAAATGATACTAATGTGGCATAGACGAGCTTTTTATTTGTGAATAGTCCAATCTTAAATAGCGACTCACGGTCGTTACGACAGTTATATGAGTGGAATAGTTGACTACATGCAAGCACAAAGAATGCCAAAGTTCTTGCATGCGATAGGTTATCAGGTTGTCTTAAAAGTGCTATTTGGTAAGCGAAAAGGCTACAAAATGCTATAAATGCTCCCTGCAAGATTAGTATAATTCCACTTCTTTTGGTCAAAACAGGTTCGTTAGGTGATCTTGGTGATCTTCTCATTATATTTGGATCGACAGTGTCAACTCCAAGTGCAAGTGCTGGAAGACCGTCAGTTACGAGATTTACCCAGAGTATTTGTATCGGCAATAAAGGAGAAGCCCAGCCAAATAATGACGCAATAAACATTACCAAGATTTCACCTGCGTTGCATGAAAGCAAATAGTGGACGAATTTTCGTATGTTATCATAAATTCCTCTGCCTTCTTCAACAGCGGAAACTATGGATGCGAAGTTATCGTCTGTAATTACCATATCTGAAACCTCTTTTGTGACATCAGTTCCAGTTATTCCCATAGCGATACCAATATCTGCCTCTTTTACTGCGGGGGCATCGTTAACTCCATCTCCTGTCATCGCTGTAACTTCACCAAGTCGTCTTCTTGTGCGGACTATTCGCAGTTTATGTTCTGGCGAAACCCTAGCATAAACAGGAATACGTCCTATATGTTTTTCAAAATCGCTATTGCTCATCTGATCAAGCTCTGCACCAGTAAGGGCTTCTGATTCTTCATCAAAAAAACCGAGTTCTTTTGCTATTGCTACTGCTGTGCTTTTATGGTCGCCAGTTATCATAACAGTTTTTATGCCAGCTGTTTTACACTTCTTTATTGCCTCTTTTACCTCTTCTCTTGGAGGATCGATCATTGCGACAAGACCTAAGAATATCAAATCTTTTTCAATGGATTCGCTATCATAAGCGATTGGCTCGGTCTCAAAGACTCTATATGCGATCCCTAAAACTCTCATAGCTTGATTTGCAAGATCATCGTTAGTTTTTAATATTTTTTGGATATTGCTATCATCAAGGCTTTTGATAGTCCCATTTTCCTCAACCTTAGTGCAGTTAGCTAAAAGAATATCAGGCGCTCCTTTGATATGAGCAACGAATTTACCGTTATCCCTGCGTATTATAGTCATTTTCTTTCGCTCAGAATCAAAGGGTATTTCCTCTTCAAATGGACAGCTTTCTTCCAATTGTTTTTTTGAAAGATCAATCTTTGCAGCAGCGGTTAGTATTGCACCTTCGGTAGGATCGCCTATTACTTTGTAAGTGCCATTGTCGTTTACTAATTGGGCGCCGTTGCATAAAACCCCCGATCTGAGAGTTTTTATCAGTTCAGGATATTCTGATGGGTCTATTGATTTTTTATCAATCAGGAATTCCCCTTTTGGCTCATATCCTATGCCTGTGACTTCAAAGAGTTTGCCTCCTGCGAATACATATTTAACGGTCATTTCGTTTTTCGTAAGCGTTCCAGTTTTATCTGAGCAAATAACTGTGACACAACCAAGCGTCTCCACAGATGGAAGTTTCCTTATGAGTGCATTACGTTGCACCATTCTTTGAACGCCTAACGCTAATGCGATGGTAACAACCGCAGGCAAACCTTCGGGAATAGCTGCAACGGCAAGGCTTACAGCAGTTATAAATAACTCATTTACCGATTTGTTACGGACAAAGTCTAATATGTCTCCGCTGAATAAAAGGCTTAATGCTTCTTTTTCACGAGCCAATTCTAAGACAAAGACCATTGTCACAAGGACAAAACAAGCATAAACTATCCATTTGCCAAATTGTTCTAACTTCTTTTGTAAAGGGGTTGACTCCTGCTCTATCTCTTGAATCATCCCAGTAATTTTGCCAAGCTCTGTGTTCATACCTGTTTCTACCACGATGGCTCTTGCTTTGCCGTTTGAGACAGACGTTCCCATATATAACATATTTGTTCTATCTGCGAGGGGTATTTTTTCCTCTTTCAAGGCGTGAACTACTTTGTGGACTGGGGTTGATTCACCTGTAAGACTGGCTTCTTCCGTGCTAAAATTGGCTGTCAGCCATACTATCCTACTGTCAGCAGGGACATTATCGCCTGATTCTAATTCAATTAAATCGCCCGGGACTAATTGTGACGACTCAATGACTATATGCTGACCATCTCTGATGACTTTTGATGTTGGACTTGATAATTTCCGTAACACTGCGAGGGATTTCTCCGCACGATATTGCTGAATAAATCCCATTATAGAATTTAAGATGACAATTGCTATTATCGCTATTGCATCTACCCATTCACCGATAAAACCCGAAACAATTGAAGCACCGATTAAGACCCATATAATAAAATCACGAAATTGATCTAAAAATATATCTAAGGCTGTTTGCTTTTTCTTTTCTTTTAATTGGTTAGGACCATATTTTTCAAGCCTATCTTTTGCCTCACTTGACGAAAGCCCATTTGTAAGATCAGTTTCCAGCGAAGAAATTATTTCCTGAATATCAAGTTGCCACCAATTTCTCATCTTAATTCCCTTTTTACAAAACCCTATATAAACACTTTATTTACACAAACGCTATAATTATATCATAGACCTCTCATATAGACAATGGATCAACTGATCTTAGAACATAAGTTCGGACATTTCAAAAATTCCCCTTTTATTCCATGACAAATGCAGGTTTTTTCATAAAACCGCACAAAATAGTGATCAGTAATCAGTGGTCAGTCAACTTTCAACTTTTAACCTTCAACCTTTAACTTTTAACCATCATTTCACTTATACGGACAAGCCTATTAAAGACAGTTTCTGGCATGACATTATCCGCAACACCTAATATAAATCTATCCTCAATGGTTATTGTGTTAAATAGGTCTTGCATAAATTCCTCAAATTTTTCCTCGCTAAACGATTCACAAAGGATAATTGATGGAATACCGTCCCATATTATCACATCATTGCCCCATGCTTCCTTTGCCTGTCTCAATGTGCATTTGACCATTGGGGCGGTTGTAAAGACTTCTGCCATATCAAATCCTGACTTTTTAACTAAATCAAGAAGCAGGCTTGTATCTGCGTCTGCATGGCAAACTAATATTTTGTCCTTTGAATGCAATAATTGTGAGAATTCCTGAAAGTAAGGCATGAAGAATTCCTCAAATATTGGCGGTGGAGTCATCATAGAGTCAAAATGTTCTCCGTGTAAGATCATTTTTGCAGGAGATTCCGCTACTATTTTTTGCATCTCTTTGGCGTGATCAGTCATAACAGCAAGCAAATGCTCAATTTTGCTTGGATGATCTATCATCTCATAGACCGATTTTTCATAGCCGATATATTCTCTCATTATTTGGTGCATCGGGCAATCGCCAGTATTTACAAGCGGAAGACCATCATCTCCTATCTGCTGATCATATAAGATAAAATCGTCATAAGTCGGTGTCAGGATAGTATTTTCTATCATGTATTCTACTACATCATAATCTTCTGGACGTTTTATCATATGCTCTACTTGGTATGGTGACATGCCCGCTTGTTGTAGTTTTTCAACGATTATGTGCTTTGTTGAAACCGTGCCGACAGGAGTTATATATTCCGTAAATATCTCGTTCCCTGATCTGTGGGATTTCACCTCAACATTCTTTGTCTGCGAAGAAAAAACACGACCATCTCTTGCAGGCGTTCCCATACCTAAATCTTTCTCAATATCACGTAAATTCCAGTCCCTATATTTCTGTGGCAATGTGTGGTTAGATTTATGGGCATTATACCAAATTTGAAGTCTCGGTATCCATGGAATTTTGTCTGGTCTCTTACCTTCTATTATTGCCTGTATTCTCTCTCTATTTGTCATAGTGACATTCCTTTAAGTATACCTTACTTCTATAATATTAACGTGGCTTTTTTCTCAGTTGATCAGGCGTTGGCATGTCGTTTTCTTGCATCAATTGGGCGCATGCAAGCATCTGCATAGTATTCCCAACGAATGCAACTGCGGAGACTTTATCATCTTTAACATAATAGGCGATAAACTCTTTGTTCTCTGGCGATCCTTGGAAGACGATCTCGTCCCAGCCCTTCGTATGACCTATATACTTTAAGTTTGCGGAAACTTGATTGCTCCAGAAAAACGGCACACTTCTATACTCAGCAGGTTTTCCTGCCATATTGCTCCCAGCTAATATCCCATGTTGTCTTGCAAGCCTCCAATGCTCTATCCTGATCTTTTCACCAGTGAACCACCATTTAAAAGTTGCGACATCACCAGCAGCATATATATCATCATCAACTTGGAAATGATCATCAACGGAGACGCTACCATCTGGGTTTAAGTCAATGCCTTTTAAGAATTTTGTCGCAGGCGTAACGCCGACACCTAAAATGACAAAATCAGCGGGCAGTTTCTCTCCGTTTTCAAGTATTACCTGTTTTACAACGCCATCACCGTCAAAGGCTTTTACAGTTGTGCCAAGCCTAAATTTGTTTCCTTTCTCTTCATGAAGCAATTTATACATGTTCCCTATTTCATCGCCAAGAAGCATTTTAAACGGGACTGTTTCAGGTGCAACTATCGTCACAGAAACGCCTCTATCAGCAAGATTAGCGGAAGTCTCTAATCCGATAAAACTAGCACCGATGACAACAGCTTTTGAGCCTTTTACGGCAAGTGACTTTATTTTATCTGCATCAGCGGATGATCTTAGAGTAAAAATATTCCCTAAATCGCTCCCATCAACATTTAGTTGACGAGGGATACTGCCCATTGCAAGCAGTAATTTATCATATTCCATTGATGATCCATCGGCGAAACTGATGGATTTTTTGGACTTGTCAACGCTTATGACTTCACGATTAGTCAATACCTCTATGCCATACTCATCATAGAATTCTTTTGATCGGTCAAAATATAATTTAGCGTCGTCGCTTTTAAGATAGCCCTTGCTCAGTGCTGTTCGGTCGTAAGGCAATACGCTTTCACGTGTGATCATAATAATTTGCCCTTGATAGCCATTGTGACGTAACGATTCAACAGCAGAACTTCCAGCACCACCTCCGCCGATAATGACAAATTTCCGTTTATCTTTTTTGTCTGGTTTGACCATTTTTGGCGGAATCTGCTGTTTTGCGTCTTCTGGGATTTCAACGATAACATCATCTCCGCTAATTCTTACATTAAAAAGTGGAAGGTCATCTATGGCTGGCGGTTCTATAAACTCCCCTGTCAGCATATTGAAACATGCCTGATGCCAAGGACATCTGATCGTGTGGTCATGTAATAGTCCTTCTGCAAGTGGTGCCCCTGCATGGCTACATTTTCCCCCTATTGCATAATATTTTCCGTCTTTTCTAATAAGCACCAAAGTTAATTCGCCGATAACTATCTCTCTCATCTCACCATCTTTTAGGTCATTGATCTTTGCAATAGCTTTTTCCATAGTTTACACCTCCGTTATGATATGCTTTTTCCTATAAGTCTTAGGAATTCTTCCCTTGTCGCTATGCTATCATGGAAACTTCCAAGCACCGATGAAGTTGTCATAATGGAATTCTGCTTCTCAACGCCACGCATCATCATGCAAAGATGTTTACATTCCATAACAACGCCGACGCCCTCAGCTTTTGTTATTTTCATTATTTCATTTGCTATCTGTGCGGTCAATCTTTCTTGTATTTGAAGACGACGAGCATAAAAATCCGCGATCCTTGCAAGTTTACTCACACCAAGGACTTTATCTTTGGCAATATATCCAATATGGACGCGACCAAAAAAGGGCAACATGTGATGTTCACACAAACTATAAATTTCAATATCCCTGATAATGATCATATTGTTGCTTGATGACTCAAAGACCGCATTATTGATGATCGTATCAATATTCTCTCTATATCCCTTTGTCAGAAAAGCAAGGGCATTAGCTACTCTATACGGTGTTTTTAACAATCCTTCTCTATCAGGGTCTTCCCCTATCTCAATTAAAAGCTCTCGGACAAGCTTTTCTACTTTTTCGTGGTTCATTTAATACTCCTTATATAATATGTATTGAATAAATAATCAAAACCCGCTATCGTCTATATGATGATTGGGATTATTCAAGTTCTCCCTGCAGTTTAGTCTATCAGGCAAAGTGTATTTCCAACTTCTGATTGCCTATGTGCTTACTCGCAACCTGCATATTTTATGCAGATAGCTACGCAAAGTTGCCACTGAAATCAGTTAAACGGGATTGGAGTTATAGAATCATATCCAATGATGCATACGCTATATCTGAATATCTCCGCTTTCAGTCTGAAAAAGCAGAGGAGTATAGGGACATTGAAGATCGGACATGAGTTCGGACAATTTATTATCTAGCTAAATTATCTAGGGAAATCCCTCTAAATCTCACTTTTCCAAAGGGAGACTTTTATGGCTTTTCCAAAGGGAGACTTTTATGGTTTCCCCCTTTGAAAAAGGCATCCTCCTTATCTTCCCCCTTTGAAAAAGGGGGATAAAGGGGGATTTTTGAAGTGTTTGGAAAAATTTAATTTTAGCAGAAAGTATTATTTTCACTTATTCTAGAAAATGTCCGAACTAATGTCCTAAGTTCAGAAGGACAAACTTGATCATCTACCTTAGTTTAATATTAATATAAGTTTGTCATTTTCATATTAAACCTTCGGCTTTCGCTAATTCAGCAGTAAGAACAAGATTTCCCGCTGCACCACGAATCGAGTTATGGGCGAGAGTTATAAGCTTTATCCTGTTCTTTTCGTCATGATCATATCTAACTCTGCCAACTGTCGCAGACATACCCTTGCATCTCTCTGGCTCACCAGCGTTTCTATCAAGTCTCACCTGCGGTCTGAACGGATCATCTGTGAGTATTACAGGAACCTTAGGGGCAGTTGGCAATCCAAGCTGTTGAGGCTTGCTTGTAAAATTGCGGATACTATTTTTCACATCATCAATGTCAACTTCCTTCTCAAACTCAATGAACAAAGCCTCAATATGCCCATAGAGAGTATGAACCCTATGACAGCTTGCAGAGAAAACTGCTGGAAGCAATTTAACTTCGCCTTCTGCTTCATCTAAATCGCCAAGTATTTTCAAGTTTTCAAACTCTACTTTTTCTTCCTCACCACTGATATATGGAATGACGTTATCTGTTATAGCCATTGAAGGGACACCATCGTAACCAGCACCAGACACCGCCTGCATTGACGACAGAAATACCCTTTTAATGCCATATTTTTTCAGGGGCGCCAAAGCCATAGCAGCAGCAACAGTTGTGCAGTTAGGATTTTTGACTATTCCACCCTTCCAATTCCTGTTTTTTCTTTGTGCTGTCAGTAAGTTTATATGATCGTAATTCACCTCTGGAATCATCACAGGGACATCTTTTTCTTTCCTGAAACATCCTGCGTCGCTGAATACGGTTATGCCTTTTTCGGCAAACTTTGGCTCCCATTCCGCTGCGATCTCCGATGGCAATGCACAAAATAATATATCAAAATCTGCCTTTTCAAGGGCTTCTTCCATAGATATAACAGGCATATTAACGAATTCATTGGGGATATAATATTCCTGATACCATTTTACTGCATCTATATATAGCTTCCCTGCTGAACGTGCCGATGCAGACAGCACCTTTAATTCAAAGTATGGATGCCCCGCCAAAAAAGGCAAAAATTGTTGACCTGCAATACCTGTTGCGCCCAATAACGCTGCTGATAACCTTCCCATTAAAAACCTCCTAATCTATTTTCTTATTTTTATATCTCCCCAAGTGACACTTAGTTTAGATAATGGCTGAACAGCCATCATTCCTTTAAGAGCGTCTGTAAGTCCTTTATTCATAATAATCTGGACGTCTTCTTGAGTTATAGCTGTATCAAAAATCGCCACTTCATCTAAAGAACCCCTAATGCCTCCACCGATAACAATTGGTAATCCGCTGGTTATTGAAACAATGTTAGAAATATCAACGATTTTTTCGTTTTCACCATCAAGATATGTGATCATTTTCTTTTTTGATCTATCAACGATCATCGCAGTATGTCGCCAAGAGCCGTTGCCTGCGTTATCATAGGTGTTTTTGACGTGATTTTTAGACACATCATCAAGACTCCAATGGATCATCAATGCCTGAGTTTGCAATTCCCAGCCAGTGTTTCCGCCTTGCCATGGACCGGGATTTCTGCCTCTTACTAACCTGTTCCAATCCTGTGCAGTGGAGAAATTGAACCAAACGACAACGCTAAAACTTCTCTTATCTCCAAAGTCAAATATCTCTTCATGGGGAATATTAATGCTTTCACTGCCGACAAACTCAATTCCACCGCCAAATTTTCCTTTTGCCCATTTTATAGTTCCATTTGCTTTTCCATCGCGACCATTGCCAGATGAATCTTTGGCAGTATCACCTTTTGCATCATCAAGAAGCCATATGCCTATGATCGCATCTTTTTTGATAGCAGAATGAGAAAAGCCTACAAAAATAACGGTAACCATGATAATTGTTGATAAAAAAATAAATTTTTTAAATAGATTTTTCATAATTTCCTCCTAATAAGTTATAAAGACCAATAAATTGGCAGTCTTATAAAACATCATAAGGATCAGAATGATCAAATATCATATATCACTTCATATATCAATCTGGAACATGAAATTCAAGGATATTGCCATCATCAAGCGGATGATCTCTACTCACCCTTTGACCGTTATATTCACCTCCCCAAATTCTTGCAAATTTAAGTTTTTCTGCAAAATCTCTATGTATTTCCTCCGCTGCTTCAACAACAGTGCTACCTCTATAAAGAACTATCGGATCGTTGAAATCTGGCTTTTTCCCTATAGGTTTGGTATATACTCGTATAATATGAAGATAATCAAATATCATTCTCTTAAAAGAATCAAAATCTGTGTCTTTTTCTGCTGATAAGCCAACCACGGGCATTTCTTTTGAATATAGCTCGTTTAAAGTATCAATTATATCTTGACTGTTTTCCAAATCTGTTTTATTTGCTATTATCATCGCTTTTTTATGGATAAATTCAGTCTCTTCATCATCTCCAATATCTCTCATTGTAAGCAAAAGCTTTTTCTGTTCCAACCTACTTTTTATAAATTCAATCTGATCTAATGCTTCATCTGTCCCTGCATCAATGACTAATAAAACAAGGTCAACGCGTCTTATAAGGTCAATTAAACTTGGTTCAAAATTATCTTCCGTAATAGGCGGAGTATCAATCAACTGAATGTTTATATTCTCAAAAGGCATCATACCGACTATCGGCTTATCTGTTGTAAATGGATATGGTGCGACTGCTGTATGGACATTTGTAAGTTTAGCGACAAGGCTTGACTTTCCGACATTAGGGAAGCCTATAACTATGACTTGACCTGCACCCTGTCTAGTTATGCTATATGGATTATAAACTTTATGCTTTTGTGGCTTATTTTGAGCTTCTTTTCTCAGACTTGCAAGTTTTGACCTTAATTCGCCAATTAGCTTATTTGTGCCTTTATGTTTGGGAATTATGGCAATCATCTCTTGTAGAAGCTCTATCTTTTCCTCAATGTCCTTTGATCTTTCAAGTCTTGTTCTGAGTTCTATATACTGCGGGGTAAGATTAGCGGGCATATTTGCTCACCTCTCATTCTACACAGCAATATGTTTTTGTGAAATTTTACTAATTTTATCATATCCTTGCTTATAATGTCAATGATCAGAATTTTTGAGGAGACTGTATTAATTTAGTAGGTAATTCAAAGTAATCAGTTTCTTTAATGCTCTAACCCAAGGTCTAGAAGTATGTTGACTATGCAAATTAACTTTAATGAATATATAATATTTTACAGAAAATACTTATAAAGGTATGCCATTTTTTTGTTTATTTTTCAAGAGTTTCTTACATATTTATCATTCAAACATATATCATTTTTATATCCTTTAAAAACTGAGGGTG